>JAABUH010000049.1_pt1 | contig 167512 bp, 160 predicted proteins | sample 5559121 | NCBI WGS metagenome assembly JAABUH01 (sample SAMN10711871, study PRJNA513364) | rock metagenome | isolation source: Antarctica rocks | place: Antarctica: Victoria Land, Battleship Promontory nord | collected 2015-12-28
TCGATTCTTCTGTTCGTACATGCAGAATGACTGAGCTAAGCTACTACTCATGATCGAGTTCGTCGACAATAATGCTCTGTTCTCAGTCATCTTCTCGATCTCTTTCTTTCTAAACAAAGACTTTCATCCTCGTATGAGCTTTGAACTCGATGTCATCGAATATGAAAGTTCCCGTGAACGCTTGCAGACGGCTAAAGTCGAGAATATATCTGAAAATATGAACAAAACACTGAAGTTTGCTCGCGAGTCGCTAGTCAAAACACGAGAACAAATGATGAAACAAGTCAATAAGCATAGAAAAGAAGTTGATTACGAGATCGAATCAAAGATGTTTCTGAATGAAAGAAACATCGTTACAGCGAGATCTTTCAAGAAGCTAGATGACAAAATGCTCGATTCTTTCATCAATCTAGATTTCGTCGACTCTTCATATAAACTGAAATTATCAGAGTCTATGCGTGTTCATGATGTATTTCATTCTGATCTGCTTCGCTCTGCCGTCGACGATCTCTTGCCTGATCAAAAGAACGAATCCTCAGATTCAATAGTGGTAAACGACGAAGACGAGTGGAAAATCGATGATATATTGAATTCTCGCCGATATCGAAGACGGCTTCAGTATAGAGTCAAATGAAATGACTATGACAATGATCTCAATTGATACAACGCTGATGACGACGAATTTATGAACGCTCAGGAGATCGTTGACGATTTTCATATTCGATACTCGAACAAACCGCGCTAATTGACAATTCAATCAATCACGATTTAACAGGCCTGAGCCTGTGAAATCATGATTGAGCAATCAATCGAGCCGAGCAGGAAATACATTCATGCGGACATGAATCGTCGAAGGGGGGGGGTAATGTCACGATCCTAGCCTTGTCAGGCTCAGCCTTCTAGCCTTACCAGGCCTATTCTCGCTCCGTCACCTTGACTAGTCCCTATTGAGCCTAGCGTCGGCTGAGGAACACACATATGTAGCCAGCTTCTTTCCCGTAGCTATCTTTCTTCCTTAGCATTTATCTTCTAGTTAAATGACACCCTTATCTGACCCGCTCTAGGCAGGCCCCTAACACTCATCATTCTACTCATCACTCTACTCATCATTCTACTCATCATTCTATCTACTCGTTTATCTACATGTTCAGCTATCAACTCAGCTATCGACTCGATCGTCTACTCATCACTCTACTCGCTTCAAAACATGCTTCATGCGACACGTTCAAATAAGCATTCTACGCTTCATGATCTACTTCATAGTATGCTTCATACATGCTTCATAGCACATGCTAATTAGCTCAATAGAAAGTATTCTTCATGACTCAATATCAAACGCTCTATCAAATTCTCTATCAAACACTCTATTAAACGCTCTATCAAACGCTCTATTAAACATTCTATCGAATTTTCTATCGAATTCTCTATCGAATTTTCTATCAAACTCTCGATCAAACTCTCGATCAAACGCTTTATCAAACTTTCTATCAAATTTTCTATCGAGCTTTCTACTGAGCTTTCTATCAAGCTTTCTATCGAGCTTTCTATCGAGTTTTCTACTGAGCTTTCTACTGAGCTTTCTACTGAGCTTTCTATCAAACGCTCTATCAAACGCTCTATCAAATTCTCTATCGAACTCTCTATCAAACACTCTATCGAAACGACTTAGCGCGCTTTCTCGATCATTAAAAAGAACGTTCGAATCAAATCTTCATCACACAACATGATACAAGTTTAACTAAGTTCAGTCAATGATATGATCATGAGATATCTGACGACGAGAGCAAAAAATCGAAGCTAGCATATTCTTGATCGCGCTGTTCGACTACTCGAATTATCGCACGCAGTCGATTCGATGATGCGACGACGTAACTTATCGATCTCGCAGAATTTTATTGATACTTAAATTAGACGCATCAGATAGAGCATATGTGAAAGTACTATCGCAAGTTCACATACATTATGATTTACATGTTGTGCATTGATGATCGCGTCGCAAACAAGAATGTTGTGACTTGCAAAAGTTAACGAGGCAAGTTGTGCGGGCTGTCACCAACAGATCAACCTATCTTACAGGGGTTTGCACTCAGACGTGCCGCCCGTATACTACGAAGTCAGCAGGGCGCTAACCCGAAGGGGCTTAGCGACGTTGGCACCTGAGGCAAAGGCAATTCAGTCTTTCCTTAAGCCCTCGAACAAACATCTAAACAAAACCTCCGAAAGCAATCAAGTCCATGCGTTGAATTGTATCATGCTAAGACACCCGAATGGAAGCTCTCGGAGTTGCCTCTGGCGCTGCTGGTATTCTATCCTTGGGTATTGCCGTGTGCCAGGGTCTGCTGCAGTACTACGGCTCTTGGAAGGACGCCGAAAGTGAAGTGGCAGGCATGTACGAGTCGATAGAAGCACTTACTCACATCCTCCTATTACTCCTACCTGTCATTGAGCACAGGGATCTTGATCGCAATGTCGTAGCCCTCATCGAGAACCATATTGCATCTTGCCAGCAAGGCATCGAACAACTTCGAAAGAAATTGGATAAGGTCAAAATAACTCCGCTACAGCCTGGTTCAAGAGGAAAAGCGAAGACGCAATTTTGGAAGACCTTGTATCCCTTCAAAGAGAGTACGCTTATAAAATTGAAAGGGATAGGAAACGAATTGCGAGACCAATTGAGTTTATCCCTGGACGTACTGCATATTGATGCATCTACAGCTTCCCTCACCAAGCTTGATATTCTAAGTCAATACGTCACTGAAGTTTCTACTGATGTCACATTCTTGAAACAGAAATCTGGCTTGCTTTCTTCGAATATAAATACCTTAAGCAACTCAGTAGAAAAATCGTCAATTGGCGTGGATGCTTTAATCTTGGGTCAAAGTAACGAATACCTTCTGAAGGTCTTCAGGTGGTTCTCCCCCTTGTTGGGAGACTTTGAGAGGAAGCAGCTTGATACCTTCAATCTCAAAGCCCGGCAGGGTGGGGTTGGGAAATGGTTACTGGAGACACAAAAGTTCAACGACTGGTTCCTTGGTAATGGGGAAATATTATGGTGTCCGGGCAAACGTAAAGTGCCCAGTTCTCTTGGTTATGTTTCCTCTTCCCCTCATATACAAAGTATCTATCCACCTTATAAGCACTCTGTGGGCGTTCCATGACAGGCGATGCTACCAATTGAAAGTAAACGAGCTGACTTCTAGCAGAGGGTGCAGGTAAAACCGTACTTGTGTACGATCTCTGTCTCTAATGACGGCAAAACAAACGCCTAAGTTGATTTACTTAGGTCTTTTGTGATAAATCACCTTCAAAAATCTCTTGTTGATACGAACATCGGTATTGCCTATATCTACTGTAATTACAAGGAGGCTGGACAGCAAAGCCTTACGAATCTTATTGCTAGCTTGGTGCATCAACTAGTTCGCCGCGATTCGGTTTTGGCGAGCGATCTGGCGTCTTTGTACGAGTCCCATATCACCAAAGATACACGTCCATCAAGAGACGAGTATGCCCAGCTGCTACAAATTGCAGCTGCTTCTTTTACTAAGGTCTTTATAATTATTGATGCCCTTGACGAATGCGTCGAGAATGATGGGACTCGGCAAGATTTGCTCGAAGAATTACGCAAGCTACAATTGAAAGCCTGTCTCTTGGTCACGTCGCGGGATCTACCAAGTATCCAACGTCAACTTCGGAGCGCGACTAGGCTCGAGATTCAAGCCAGTGATGACGATATCATGACATATCTATGTGAACGTATATCCAGCTCTGAGAAGATTAGTATGTACGTCAAGAGAGATCCAGGCCTTCATGAGGTTATAGTCAAAACGATAACGGGAAAGGCCCGAGGAATGTGAGTGCAAAATCTGCCGATGGCATACTCTTTAGAAAGTTATAATTGGAGATCTGGATAGAAGCATTTAATCGATCATAAGAGAAGTTTCCGGCTGACTTATGCAAAGGTTCCTACAAGCACGTTTGCATCTAGATTCATTATTTACGAAGACAGACCTTCGAAAGTTCAAAGCTGCTCTAAACTCTCTTCCGGAAGGATTAGACGAAACTTACGACGAGGTGATGAGCCGAACACTGGCTCAGCACCCTGACTATATTGCATTGGCTCGCAAAGTCATATACTGGGTGTTTTACGCTGTTAGGCCACTAACTCTTAAAGAGATCCAACATGCTTTGGCGGTAGAGCCTGATGACACTTTTCTGGATGAAGACAGTATAGTAGATGAAGAGCTTCTAATATCAGTGTGTACCGGCATCATTACTGTCCAACATGAAAGTGATGTAGTTGGTCTTGTTCATTACACAGCTCAACAATACTTGGAGCGTAAGGCGGTAGAATACTTCCCGGAGGCTCAGGATGAAATTTTACGGACTTGTCTTACCTATCTCTCTTTCAAAGAGTTCGATAAAGGACCTTGCCGCAAGGTCAAAAAACTGGAGGCACGGCTCAAATCGTGGCCTCTTCTACGATATGCAGCTCAGCATTGGGCAGAACATGCGTCTTTCAAGAAGTCAGCTTTTCAAAACAGCAATTTATTGCAAGGTCTGGCTAATAAGTCTTCCAGCGGTCGAGCGGATGATCCATCAACTCACCAGAATCTAAACATCTCAGGCTCTCAAGCAGCAGCTATCGTTCCACGTGGCCAAGTCGTCAACCAAACAGATTTAAAACGGGATGAATCCTTACTATCCGTAATCTTGGGGCAGCCAGACAGTCAAGTGGACATATTATCAAGCAATACCTCGGACCGAGGAGTATCGAATCTAGAGTTGATTACAAGGTTCCTAAACCAAGGTGCAAAAGTGGCGTCCTCCATGGAAGTCGCAGCTTTAAAAAATGTTTTCCGATTTTCACTTCACACTAGAACCTTTACTTCAAATATTTCTCCATTGTGTGTGTGCGCTTTCTTTAATCTGGAGAGTATAGCTCAGCTTTTGCTCTACAAGGGCGCCAGCACATTGATAAAAGATGATTGCGGAACAACCCCGCTGCATTTTACAGCCTTATATGGAAATGAGGCAATGACCCAGACATTGCTGGAACATGGAGCTGAAATTGCTGCAAGAGATTTATGGGACTCTACGCCATTACATCAAGCAGCTCTACGTGGACATGAAGCTGTGTTGCGAGCACTTTTAATTAAAGGCGCGGATGTGGTAGCAGAAGACGTCCGTGGATATACGCCTTTGCATGAAGCCGTTTTACAGGGTCATTGCATGGTCACCAACACGTTGTTAGAATATGGAGCAGACCTGACTGCACAAAGTCGGGCCAAAGAAACCCCTTTACATGTTGCAGCCGGGAATTCGTTCAACGCAGTGACCCGACTACTTCTGGAGAAGGGAGCAGATGTCAACATCAAGGACGACCGTGGAAGGACGCCATTGCACGTGTTCATCATGGGTGGAACCTCACTCATGGCTCTGTTTTTGAAAAACGCTGCTGATCTTACTATAAAGGATGATGGTGGAATGACTGTTTTACATTTTGCGGCACAATATGGACGGAAATCGTTGACACGTCTTCTATTGGAATCGGGAGCGGAGACTGAATCAACAGATAATCATGAAAGAACGCCGTTACATTTGGCTGCTCGAATTGAACATAAAGCGTTGGTTGAGATCTTGATTAAGGGTGGCGCTAGTCTTGGTGCGAGGGACGACCAAGGAATGACGGCTTTACACTATGCCGCTGAGTCCGAAAATGAGAGTATTATGCAATTGTTGCTAGATTATGGAGCAAACATTAAGTCTAGAGATCGAGATGGTCGGTCTGTCATGGATATAACGTTTCACATGTGTAATAGGTCTGCAACCCAACTGTTGTTGCGAAATGGGGCCGATACATTTGGCCACAGCAAGGATTGGGGCAGTAAACTCCAAGCAGCAGCTCAGAAAGGGGATGAGAACATGGTGCAATTACTACTCGAGTTCGGAGCGAATATCCACGCCTCTGGCGGGTTAATATCACAAGGCAGAAACGCTCTACACTTGGCTTGCGGCGCAGGGAGTTCAGGATGTGTGGAGGTACTATTAAAATACGGATCAGATCCCCATATTCTAGATGGACAAAAGCGAACCTGTCTCCACCATGCAGCATCGTCCGATTCCGCAAAAGCACTTACTCGTCTACTGAAAGAAGGGCTTGACCCCATGGTGGGAGACATCGATGGCTGGACGTCGATAGATTGGGCTGCTAAAGCAGGGAGGCTTACAAATATCAAGATACTTTCCGAAGCTGTAGCTGGACCGATAAACACGTGGAAGCCCAAGAGTATAGCTATCTATCATGGCCAAATGTCAATCGCAGATTATCTTGAGACTCTAAGTCAAAGATCCATGGAAAATGTGGTTGAAGGTCCTCCGAATGAAGCTTTTCCGACTGAGACACCTCGACGTATAAGAGAGATTGAATATCTTCCCTCCGGATCTGTAGGAAGACCTGTGCCGAATGGAGGCCCTAATATCCAAGATTTTCCAAGTGGAAACCTGGAATCAGAATTTGTTTCGGGCCGAGCGGAGCTCACAGATATTGGGAAATGTCAATTACAAGCTATGCCGGCCCCACAACACCTCCGTGTCTGGTGTGACGGTTGTGATCTTCCCATCTGTGGCTCTCGTTACAAGTGTTCTGTTTGTGCGAATTTCGATTATTGTTTTAAATGTGTTGCATCCTCACACGATAATCATTCATCCCATCATTTCATGGCCGTTGAAGGGCCCAATGTCATCTATCATAAGCCTAAATCTGATGCTCGGTCGCAGAATGCGGCGGATTACGTCCTTTGATTTGCCTAAACGAGGCCGCAGACAAAAAAAAGCCTGCGTTTGCTTAACGGGATAGACTGAATAGAGCGGTACCGGGACCGTAATGGATTATCCTAAATAGGACGGGTCAACAATATAGCTCCTATCGGACCATAGAATGCCTATGTTGTTCCCACAACGTGCAAGGAGAGGACTCGGTCTCTGCGATAGCGGCCCCATGAAGTGACTGGCTTCATAGTATATCAACTTAGCAGTAGCTTGGCTCGACGAATGTGCTTAGCATTACAACCTTGTGGTCTATGGAAAGTACCGGGTGTTGTGACCTGACTGCTCTTGCGGAACGTCAAAGACGTTAAATAGTCCGCCCGTGTGCCAGAGCAAGTCGAGAGAAGAACTACCAATGAATTCGAACGGGCCAAAACAGGTGGTTTTGGCTACTAATTGCTAGAGGAACAGGTCTGTTGTGGGAAGCTAATTCCTACCTTGGTAATTGGGTCTGCGAAATCAACAGTCCCTTCCAGATTCATAGCTCTGATTTGTTGGCAAATATGTCTTGTTTTCTTGTGAGTAAGCTGTATCTTTCGGAACTACAAGCTCAAACTAATCTGATTCTTCTGCGGCACAAGACCTCGAAGACATCATTAAGCCACCTCAGTTGCCTAGTTCGTTGAGGGTGAGCGAGAGTCAACTACCAGGTCGCCTAGTAGAACAAGCGCAATTTCGGCTCAGACCAACCCGTCACTTGGATTTCTTTTTCCAACACGCCGCATCGCACAGGCCACATTAATGGATAAGAAGAAGCATGCCTATTCCCTTTGGGTCATTCAACAAGACTATTTGTTCATGTAAACATATGGAGGTAGAATATGTGACAATCCTAGTGGAAGCTTAAACAAAACGGCAAAGCTGTCACTGAATCTAATTCATATGATCTAACATTTGTTGAAGTCAGGAAAGAAAAGTAAATCCTCATTTCTTATAAACGATAACCTGTGATGATTGACAAGACGAGTCAGGCTGTCTGACCAATGCTCTTACCTTGTGGTTCTAGAGCATTGCACATGTACAGCTGTGACTGACTACCTAAGGTAACGGAGTTAAGGTAGACCAAGTCGTCTCCTCTGGCGTCTCGGTGGAGCGACACTAGCGAGTTATGCTAGCGCCGCGCACAAAGCTGATGTTCAGTTCGTTGCGTCTTTCCTTTTCTCTTCTCCTCAAAGAAGCCCATACATTGCACTACATACGTGGTTTCGTCATCACCACTGGCAGTGTATATCACTGGGTGGTTTTCCAATATCAACATCTCATGAGCAGTCTCGCTCGTCGCCCCTTTGCGGTTGGCAGCTTCTTAGCTCTTTCTGGTTGGGGTTCTCCCAGCCCTCTGTGGTTGTTGAGGGGCTGTTAGCCCTTTGTGGTTGAGGGAGCCAGGCCTCTTCCTCGTCAAGAAATGATCGTACATTGAACGATGTGCCTGGGCTCTTCATTCCTGCCCGCAGCTTTGGAACCGGGTACATCGCGCTCTTGAGCTGACCTCTCAGCTCTTTGTGTTGGGGGCCTCTAAGCCATCTCGGTTGAGGTCTTTCCGGCCCAGCCCTCTGAGGTTGAGAGAGTCAGGCTCCCTTCTTCTAAGAAGCCATCGTACATTGCACTATGTACGCGGTTTCGTCGTTACCACTAGCAGTGCATATCACTGGGTGGTCTTCCAATATCACCGTCTCATCAGCGATCACGCTCTTGGATGGCCTCTCAGCCCTTTGTGGTTAAGCATTCTCAGCTCAACCCTCTGTGGTTTAGCAAGCCAGAATTTTTGTCAGTCCAGAAGCCATCGTACTTTTCATTATGTGCATGGTATGCAATTTTGTCCTCGGTTGCAAAACCGTGGGCCTTCTTATATCATCTCATGAGCGATCTCGATCTTGGGGTGGCCCGTCAGCCTTTTGTGGTCACGGCTCCCTCGGCCACCTGTGGTTGCGGGCCTCTTAGCCCTTTGTGGTCGACGGGCAAAGGTTTATCACTTCTGAGCGTCTTCTACTTGGCCAACCAGGGGGTACCGCTTGGAGGCTGGTTATAAATATAACCAAATAAATCAAGCAAAATATACCACAAAGCTGGTTTGGTGTTTAGCTGTTCGTATGTAGGGATACCAGCGAAGAGGTGCACTTCTACGTAGTGCTGGTGACTACAGGTAGTAACTGCAGTCGCTGGACTGCTAAGATACCTCAACTCTAATTCCTCCTACTATCTCGATAACGAAATTGGCGGCTAGAAGGATATCAGACATAATCATCAACGCTATGGGCGCTTTCATTCGCTATTTCGAGGCTTTCGGGTGCGCTGATGGTGGCTTGACGAGATTAATGTTAGTGATTATGTGGTTTTATAAGTGCCCCTTAGTTCTTAGAAGTCATCTGTCTTGGATTACGACTGACAGTGTAAGGTATATACTGACGGATATGCTCAGTAAACATATCCTTTCCCACCGCTACAAGCTCTTGAGAGGAGATTTTCATATCACCCCTCTATCGATCCTCAACGACGCTGTGCAAACACACAATGCATCTACTCATTTATAACGACACTATGAACATCGGTAGTGAGGTCAAGCCGCCTAACAAATCGAGCTGTCATTTACAAAAGCAGCCCTCTCGCTCCCCAACTCTATATCTGCGCTAAAATTTGCTCTGGTTGATCGAGGATACAGCAAAGTGGTTGGAAACTTAATGGGGCAGGGGTTTATTGGAGAGATGGTCTCGTTGTCGTCTTCACGATATTTCCAGAACTTCTGTAGAACTCACTAGATGTACAGCCCCATTTCTTACACCGCAACCCCCTACTTCTTACATGTACACACACTAGAAAATGTGGGATTTTTATATGAATGGTAATATGAACATCAATACTTGATTCTCAGCTACGATCTCGGCTCGCGATTTCAAAGTGCGTAGGTGAGCTAGGAGCTCGAATTTGAGTTATACCCCTGTTTTCTACCACTGCTCCTGCCACTGCTTCTGCCATTGCATTACGTACGAAATGCCGCAAACCGGCCTGCTTCCGTTTGCATGCAAGAAGGCGTAGCGTCATTGAGGCAACATTCACCTCACCCCCTCTGTCCCCTTTCCTGGTAGTTGCTATACACCAAGGGATTCTAGGAATCCTAAAAGGCTCTCAATTTTTTCTTATGACTAATTGACTATTCAGATATGTATCGTCTTCTCACTTCACAACACTCGCTTAATTAGGGCTCGCTAGCCTGCCGGCGGTTAGCGCGTCCTTATTAGTTATCCCTTGTTTACATGTCGTGCATCAAACAGTTCAATGCAATACCAATCCCACCTGAAATACTTCAGGCCATGTGTCAGTCAGGTACGATTTGCATAGTATTCTGTAACGCTTTGATCAGTGTTCGACTTCCAGCTCAACATGGCTCAGACGAGGGTGAGCGCTGAAGATGTGAGTTTACCTGGCCGTCGAGAATTAGCAGTGTTTGTTTGTAACATGCAACAGGATCTGGAGGGGCTACGACATCGCAACAACAAGCGGCCTGCTGTAACTTTACCAGTTGTGCCACGACCAAATGAGGTCAAGGAATTCAATAACACGAGCAGTATGTCTTTTTAAGAGTGGCAGGAGGTACAGCAAATACCCCAAACACTAGGCTTATCTCTTTCCCAACCAGCGAACAACTCGGGTGTCCTCGCTGCCCAATTACTTGACCCTCAGAACAATATGGAAAAGCTTCAGCAGCTTTACGAGAAGCAGCATGAGCAGATCAACTCATTGGTTGCAGCACAAAGTGTGCAGATAGAGGGATTACAGCATCAGATTGCTGAGCTGCAGAAGCATAGAAGGGCGAATCAGCAACCACTAAAAGAGGTTACTGATACGCTTGTTGAACTTACGGAAAAGATAGCGGCGATTTGGGAGGCGAGTAAAGGGGTGGTAGTAAGAGATTCGAAGAGTATGAGTCAGTCTTTGGAGACAGCGAACGGCCCTGAGTCGGATGAGGGTTCTGCTGGCACCACACCTGTGCTTGATGCGTCAAAGGCTTCGATCGCGGTTGGGTCGCAAACTAGCACCGCAGCGGTAGACGCTGCGCCAAACATCCCCATCACCGTCAGCTCACCACTCGGCACGGCAGCTGCAATCCCCAAACCGCGCACGAGCAGACCCTACTTGAGCGGACCTAGCGCAATACGCTTTGGCGGAATTTGGGGGACCGACAAGTCTTTGATTAGTGGGGAGCCCAAGGCTATGGTCTTAGCCCAAATAGAGAGTCCTTCGGTCCTGAGGGCAAACGGTGACTCAGCATTCGCTGGATTTATCATCGACGGATACAAAGCTCAACCGGGAAGCAAGCGCAAGCGGGAGGAAGCGGATGGAGATGATGGAGACAGAGAAGATCGTAAGGTGGCTAGAGACCCGTGGTTGTTCCGCGGGGATGATGGGAGTGTGCACGATGAGAGCGATGAATAAGGAAGAGTGCTTGTTGCTGCTTTGGAATCGGGACTCTATCTAGGGTAGGTGTTGTAGCCCTAGTTTCAAGTCAGAAAGCAGGATATGTAGTTGGAAAATTGCAAGGTTGTTCTTTGTACCTACCAGATATTCAAAGAACGACATGGAGTAATCTCAAAAAATATCAGTGTAGAGTAATATTCTTCGCTGATCAGCAGGCTTAGGAGATTTTGGGCGGAAGCACTTGACATTGACTGCTGAGGTTTGACTATATGCCATACAGATCAGATGGCACAGTTGCTTGCTAGTTTCGACACTCAATTGCTTCGATGTGACCATGGATGAGTTAAAGCATGCGGCCCAAATGCTCATCGGAGTCAATCCTCGACACTTTACTGCTTCAGTTTGACTATATGTATAATTAGCCATGCATCGTGCGAGTCAATTGCGCATGACGCTATGCTGATTAGGAGCATGGTTCTAAACACAAGCCATATTAAGGTAGTCATGCGGCTTGATTGCTCGCTATAGCTCAATACTTACTTGCTTAGTCCTGGTTATATGTTAGTTCAAATCATACAACTCGACTGCTCAGCGAAGCAAGCACTCGATTGCTAAATACTGTGGTCAGTTCATAGCGAAGTAAACTAAATGGCGTCTTCGGGATCAGCATCGCTTGAACATTACTTATAGCATACCTAGCGAACGGCATAAGGTGAATTCGTAGGTAGTTTTAAGAATAAAGCTCGCTTACCTTACACTGGCACTGGACCAAGGTAATATATCACCTGAGGTACTTACGTCAACAGCACAGTCTCGTTTTCCTTCCATCATTCAATTTTGCACCTCAATGAACACGATTTAGCTGCAATCCCTTCTTCTTTTTCCTCCGCGCACGTTTTACGTGTAGGAGCTGCACCCGGGCTCTCTACGAGTCCTTTGATTCGAATCTTAGATTCGAAACATAAACATTCTCTATTGGGGTATCCCTTTTGAGAATTATCAAACCAAAAATGTCCATTCACTTGGATCAACCATTTTTTCAAAAACAGATCTTTCTCTAGGAGCGAAAGCTCGAAAGAAAGCAGCAAGATGTTGAGGGCAAACAAAAACCCATCGAAGATATGAAGGATAGAATTGTAAGCCTTGAATACGACCTTAACCAAGCTAATCGAGCTATAATTTCAAGGAATATAAGCGAGCAAGAATTAATTCGAAAGATGCAAGAGTTAGAGGCCAACAATAACAGCCTTGTGGCCGATTGCACCATCCTCAAGACTAAAAACCTTACGGTAGAAGCCGAGAACATCAATCTCACCAGAGAGATTCGTCTAGCAAGGAATATTTCTTGGCAGGCTCCATACAACACCTATGCTCAGGCGACCGAGCAAAAACCTAATGGCCCGAAGAAAATTAACACCGACAAAGAGCTCTGGGCTATGGTGGGACTCGATGGACCACCATCATCATCATCGACATCGCCTACTACGTCTGAGTCGGGAAAGGCTCCTATGCTTTCCACACCTAAAAAGACATTAAATACTACATGTTCCAAGTTAGCAGCTGAGGGAGGCCCTAAATCTCTGGATGTTTCAGTAACAGATTCGGCTACTCAGTTACCACGGGAGAAATTGTTAACATTTACACCAAAGCCTGCGAAACGCCAAGCTTCTGAGGGTGCCGCCGAAGCTCAGCACAATTGGACTGGAACCGGGGCCTCGGATAGGTCTCTCAATGCACCAACCCGTAAGAGTAGGCCCCTCCCCATATTTGATGCGGAGATGCCCGAACCATTGAAGTCTCGGCTTCCTCCAGCATCGATGTTTCCGCAGCTTGCAACGGTATCAAGGATTCCCGGAGAGCACTATGAGCCATTTCGATCCATAGAATCAAACCCACTGCCAGACACCGATCCGCTGCCGTCTAAACGCCAGAGGTATAACTGAAAGCTAACGGGCATAAAGCAGCAGCCCTTAATCGACTTGACCTAAAAGGTACATCATAACAGCTGTCGCAGTGAGCAAGCCGCCATCTTATGGGCAGACAAATGATACATCAGCTCGAGAACCAGTGAGATAGCTGACTTCTGTCCATGTGCTAAAAGTCGGTTCTTGCTTTCCGCAAAGCATTATCGCTCAAACATCATCAATTCTCAGGTAAGAACCTTGGCACTTGCATCCGCGTATGCCGCGATAGACGCAAAGTTGCGGCTAAATTAATAATTAGCAACCATAAGTCACCTCCTCTACGTCTACTTTACATCAAGAAGGCAATGGACCTGTCTCCTTACGGTGTCAATAAATCTGGTAAGCTTTTCAGGAACTCTGAGTAGTTATAGAATCATAGCATCTAATACTATCATAGACTATACGGTATGGACGCACAAGAGATGGAACGCTACTAACACAGTAATGCCGGTGGAATAGCCTCTATAGGGAAAGGATCCGTGGGGAAAGGAGCCGGCCAAGCATCGCCAGTACACCGATTCATCATGGGTGCGACCAAAAGCAAGACCAAGAGCTTGCCTTGCTGCAGATGTACTCCCTCTCAACGTCATCGTTTGAACACGAAGAGATCTCGAACCTGGACGCATACTCTATTTCCATTCATTCCATTGCAATACCGACTTCCGTCCCTTCGTTTCTGGCTGCAATTCAAGATTTCCTTCAATCTTCAGGCCAAGATTAAAGAGAATTTGAAGTTGGGAGATATCGATGCCATCATCGATGATCTGCCGGAATGGAAGTTGTATCAATCGCATAAAGCGGTCAAGAAGAAGATCAATAGATCTATAAAGCTGACTAGCAATGGTATCTATGGTCAGCTAGTAGATGATTGAAAGTCAGTGAAAAAGGACACGCACGTATCAAAGAGAGGACGCGGTGATGCTCAAAGTAAGAGAGCAATCCGACCCTGCACGGTCAGGTCGCGCGGCCAGACCACGCGACCGATACAGTAAGGTCATGCATTGTACACTAGCTTTATTTTTGATGCTTTCGTAACAAGCCATGCTCGCAATATCGCTTAAGCAGACGACGAGGCAACAGAAGATGAAGAAGGAGGAGGAGGAGGAGAGGACAGAGCACAGGCCGAAGAAGTAAAGCTCAACGGATCTAAGGAAAGCCGTACACAGAAGACCAGCGAAAAGATCATTGATCAAAGAAAAGTTTTCATTATTCTCAAGCCTCTTGTCTTGCGAAGATAGATCGAGAGGCTTCGCGCATAGATGAAAATTCGATTCTATAGCAAAAGACGTTAAGTTGTTAGAATTTCGCTCGAAGAGCTTTCAAGTCATAAGAGAAGCTCAAACGAGTTTGAAACCATTGTTTTTTGAACTATGCTTTCCGTGTCACAAGAAAGATGACGAAGAAACGTTCGAGCTGAAGTACAGGTTTTAGACGAAGGATCCGAATTAAAAACATAGATACCAGAAGAATTTGATCTGACTGGACATTAAGGGAGTTAAGGCGCATGGTTGGTAGTCAATTTGGGCGATGTCTCTCAGCCGCACTATATTTATGCCGTGCCTACCCCACATGCAGCTGTATGAATATAGAGTGACTCGAGGTGAGTAGACGTGTAGAGTGACCACCTTGTGTTGTCGTATGGATGACAGTGATGCGTGAGCTTCGTATGGGCTCAGCACCACGCAGTCGACCGTGTTGCGGCTCGTTCCGCTTACGACCCAGCTAACAGGCCTAAGAAAGAAGTCTACTGTAGATGCTGATTTTTGAAGCGTGGGCAAAGTCGGCCGTGACCAGCTAATAAACCGGCCATGTTTTCGTCTCAAGACATTCGATGACGCTTTTGTTGCCGAAAAGAGCAAAGACAGGCTAGAGATAAATGATCGATGTGAGCCTTCAGACAAGAGGCGTAATAGAGACAATGACAGTCTTCATGTCTTAAGGTGCCAAAGGTTCACAATTGATGCCTTGAACAAGGAGTGGGGAAATTCGTTGTCGTCCGCCCTACCTTCACACCCAACGAAAGCCGGATGAGGCCGCCGGATAGAAAGTCTGACATTCGCTGCCTTCGTTCCAGCTGCTGGGACCTTCGGTCTCAGGGAATAGCCCGTCGTCACCAGACTGATGTTCTTCTTATCAACATGTAGCGATTACCTCTTAGACTCAATGACGATAAGGCAGACTTTGATATGAACACAGACAAATATCATGTCCATGATTCATCGAGCTCACGCGGCGATCGAAACCAAAAGATGTTGGGGGGTGCGGAGCTGGACGGGATGAAATTCGACGTTGATACGCGAGACGGACAAACTGCAGATGCTAATCCTGAGCCTAAGTCGCCTGCTGAAGCTACTGCTGTCAATGAGGACGACACGGGGGGATCTGGGGTCACTTGGCAAATCGACAAGTGCCAAAGCGAAGAAGAAGGTAATCAGAAGGAGCGCATGGTATGGGAATGTCTATTCAGAGGGCATGCGTGGATCCCTCAAAGTGGATCCATCAAGTTGGCGCTCTTTAGGAGAAAGAACATATATCAGAAACGTTCATCCTTCTTCAAACGTCCGATTCTTGAGCACGTGCCAGCCTAACTTGAAAAAACGGTCACTTATTCTACGTTCCGTGCGCGAAAAGTACCAATGTCATTGAATAGTGCAAGGGTACCTCCCCCTGGCACGATCCGATGCACTGTTGATGCACGTGATTCTCAGGGCCTATCCCAATCGGGTTAGTCAGGGGTATCTGTTGGCTTAGTAAGCTGAACCTTCACCTTCATAGATTCTACACACTTACACGACTACGCTGGTTCAACATGCAACCGTTCTCTACCAGTCTCACCTTAGTTGGTGCGTTCTTGCCAAGTTCGCGGATCAATCGCACCCTTGTGAATCCTTACCTTACCTAGGTACCTTAACGGAAATATATGGTTTCCTTTAACTGTATCTATACAGTAATGGTTCAAATTACCGTCTAAAGGCGGTATTATAGTGAATATACTGACTTACAGTAGCTCATTATATATGTAACAAAATGATAATCGAGTATTAAAAAGAATGATACTCTTACAGTCTAGTTGAATATTCGTTTAAAGATAATACACTGATATCAAACAAAACAGTGTTGCTACGGTAGAATCTGAAGCTCTGTGTAGTTTCAAGATAACTGCTACAATACTGCCAAGCCTTATCTTCGGATAGACTGTATTTCAGACAACATCAACACTTCTGCATTTTCAAGCTTAGAATCGATCGATTCAGCCAATTTCTACGCCGGGGTGCATCGCACGAGCTTGAGCATAATGCGCATGGTCACTGTGAGTATTGGATAGGTTGGTACGGGGGTGAATGCAGAGCATTGATGATAAGTGGATGACTACGGAGAGGCATTGCAGGAGGATGATGCAGGTATTGCTCATGATACATGATACTGTATTTTACATATGCTTATTTTCATCACCGTTCCTTTTCAAGATCGTTTAGAAATTCTAAGCGTATATTTTATAATAACGTGTCATTAAGAGGACTGCCTAAAGGCGATGTAACTCAGGAATTACAGTAACAATATTTTATGGTAGTACTACGGTGCTGCTACGGTAGAGCCATTCCTCATAATTCCGCTAAGGTACCTATTGGCAGCCCAAGCGAGCCAGCTGGCAGCCTCGGGCCGCGCCGCCGTACCGCTCACCGCAGGGAAATCGCGCACGTACTATCTTTTAACGTACGAGTAGGTACTTAGTACTGTCTGATCACGACTGCTTTTGCCATAACGTCATCTTTGCCTTACAAATGACTCCAAAAGTCCTCTCGCGATTCAAACGGTTCGGCAGGAATCGTGGATCAAAGTCCTCCGAACGGCCAAACAGTAAACGTGACGACGACCAGCAAGGCAGCGCGGCCACCTCGTCCAAATTGTTGCCAATTCTACCAACAGGTTAGGGAATCCTTCCTTGAATGGCAGAGACGCCTCTTAGTTACAAGCTCTAGCAAATGAACCGGCCACGTTCTCAACTGCGCAATCAGCATCTTCACCTCAACAAGCGACGTTAACTGCGTGTGCTTCTCCTCCCACAGCGTCTTACCAGTCGCCCCAAACCGAACTACACACCTCGCCATCCCTGCCAGATCAACGGGAGACCGCAGCAGCGCCGTCACTTCGGGACCGCGTGGACGATCGCCTCAGAGAGAAGGATGCACGATTGGCGGAGAACATTGCAGAGAGTACAAAACCTTCTGCCGACGATGTTGTGCAGGCGCAAGTTTCACCTTCAGCCCTATGTGAGACTGATACTCAAGCGGGCTCGGCTGTGGCCGACCGCGAAGCCAAAGAGCCTCAGGCATTGACAGAACCCACAGTACAACAGACCCCAGCTCTTTCCACATCCCAGAGACTCTGAAATGATGCTTATGACAGTCTTGAGCATGACAACGACACTGCAAAGCTTGTCAAGGCTTATGTCAAGACTCTAACAAAAGTCCTCGAGACCAATACAGCCCCTAGCATCTCTACTTCAGAACCCAGTGATGTTTCAACCGAACTGAAAGACTCGACCAAGCGACAGATGTACATGAAGAAACTGGTCGAAGAAGGCCGGGCGAAAGTTTTCACGGCGTCGAAGATTACGAAGGAAGTGAGTGACGTCGCCCAATTCATTCTTTCGACTAAGGGAATGATCGACCTGGCGATCCAGAACATACCGCAGGCTGCCCTCTCATGGGCTGGTGTTTGTGTTGAATTGCAAGTGAGCACTCATCCTTCGTGTTTCAGTTGCCTGATTTCTGTGTTGACTGATACTCGTTCAGATCCTCTTGAATTCTGCGAGCGCGACAAAATTCAACCGTGCAGGCATCACTCATGTCGTTTCGAGAATGGACTGATATTGCGCCCTGATCGAACATCTCCTGAATAAGGACAACGTCGTGATCGGCAACGAGTCTTTCGAATCAATCCTACAGCAGTTAGAGAAGACGATTGTCACGCTCTACAGGGCTCTTCTCCTGTATCAGATGAAGAGCGTCTGTTCCTATTACCAGAGTCAAGGCCTAGTCTTCCTTCAAGGCCTCGCGAACCTGAACGACTGAGATGGTGATCTGAAGAGTGTTACGGATGCCGAAATTGCCCTTCAGAAGGATTCGGACCAATACAATAAGCAGCACGCAAAACGCCTCTTGGGGAACCTCGTCAACTCTGCTAGAAAGAGGCAGTCACTGCTTGGAGATATTCACCAGGGTCTTCAAGATATCATCGCTCAGCAGAAGGACATGCACAAGGATGAGAAGGACAATCAATGTTTGAAGATCTTGCGAGCGAGCAATCCCGGAGACGACAAGATACGCATCGAGCAGACCAAGGGCGGTCTGCTTCAGGACTCATACCTCTGGATCCTTGAAAACGACGACTTTCAACGATGGCGCAACGACCAGCAAAGCCGACTGCTTTGGATCAATGACGATCCCGGCAAGGGCAAGACGATGCTGCTCTGCGAAATTATCAACGAGTTGAAGAAGTCGACCGCCGAAGTGAGCCTTTTATCGTACTTCTTCTGCCAAGGCATCGACTTACGAATCAACAGCGTCACGGCTGTGCTCCGCGGCCTGATTTATCTGCTCGTTAAGCAGCAGCCGCCGCTCATCTCGCACGTGCGGGAGAAGTACGATCAGGGGGTCAAAGAGTCTTTCGAGGGCGTGAATGCCTGGGTCGCCTTGTCCGAGGTCTTTACCAACATTCTGCAAGACCCGAGCTTAAAGAGCATCTATTTGATCGTCGACGCGCTCGACGAATGCGTAACAGACTTGCCGCAACTTCTCGACTTGATTGTTCAGAAGTCGTCTGTATCTTCCTCTGTTAAGTGAATCGTCTCCAGTCGCAACTGGCCGGATATCGCGGAGCGACTAGAAATAGCGGAACAGAAAGTGAGGCTGTCTCTTGAGTTAAATACAGATTCTGTCTCCGCTGCTGTTAGCAAATACATCCAGTATAAAGTACCTCGATTGACGCGGCGAAAGAAATACAATAAGGAGACAGAAAGCGCCGTTCAACACCATTTGTTTTAAATGCGAACGACACGTTTCTCTGAGTAGCTTTAATCTGTCAAATGCTGGAGAAGATTGAGCGATGGAACACTCTCGCGATGTTAAACGCGTTTCCGCCTGGGCTTGATTCTCTTTACAAACGAATGATAGAGCAAGTTTGCAATTCAGACAGCGCTGATCTTTGCAAGCGGATACTTTCCGTCATAGCTGTTATACGCAGACCTGTCACGCTTAAGGAATTGTCGTCTCTTGTTGAGACGCTGGAGTCTCATTCCGATGATCTCGAATCGTTAGAGGAGATAATAGGGTTCTGCGGTTCGTTTCTGACCCTTCGAGAACGTACCGTCTATTTCGTGCATCAGTCGGCGAAAGACTACTTGCTTACAAAGGCATCCGACGAAATTTTCCCTTGTGGGATAGGAATGGTGCATTATACTATCTTCTTGAGATCGCTTGAGGTTATGTCTAGGACGCTACGACGCGATATGTACGGATTACACGCCCCTGAATTTACGATCGACAAGATTAAACAGCCTGATTCAGACTCACTCGTCGCGGCAGGCTATTCTTGCATATACTGGGTTGATCATCTGTGTGAGTGGGATTCCAGTAAGGGCGGAAAGTATAGCGGCGGCCTTCTAGATGGCGGCGAGGTCGACAACTTTCTAAGAAAGCAATATCTTTACTGGCTCGAGGCTCTTAGTCTTCTTAGAAGCATATCGGATGGGGTGATTTCAATGATCAAGCTTGAGGATTTACTTCAGATTAGCCTTACCCTTAGGAAATGCTATCTTACTCTCTAGGAAATATTCTAACTTTAATTTAGGAGAAAGCAGAGACGTTCCAGTTGACCAACCAGGTTCGAGATGCACGCCGATTTATTCTGTACCATAAGTGGGTAATAGAGAATAGTTCTCTTCAGGTGTATGCCTCAGCACTAGTATTCAGTCCGACTCGCAGCCTGATGTTCGAAGCGTACAAGCAGGAGGAGCCAGAATGGATTACGACTAAGTCGATTATAGAAGATCACTGGAATGCCTGTTTACAGATGCTTGAGGGTCATAGCGACGGGATCATGTCTGTAACATTCTCACACGACTCGAAGCTGCTGACGTCGGCCTCATATGACAACACAGTCAGAATCTGGGACGTCGGCATCGGCTCCCTTCAGCAAACGCTTGAGGGCCATAGCAACAGAGTCATGTCTGTAACATTCTCACACGACTCGAAGCTGCTGACGTCGGCCTCATATGACAAGACAGTCAGGATCTGGGATGCCGGCATCGGCTCCCTTCAGCAAACGCTTGAGGGCCATGGCAGCGCAGTCACGTCTGTAACATTCTCACACGACTCGAAGCTGCTGACGTCGACCTCACGTGACAAGACAGTCAGGATCTGGGACGTCGGCATCGGCTCCCTCCAGCAAACGCTTGAGGGCCATGGCAGCGCAGTCACGTCTGTAACATTCTCACACGACTCGAAGCTGCTGACGTCGGCCTCACGTGACAAGACAGTCAGGATCTGGAACGTCGGCATCGGCTCCCTTCAGCAAACGCTTCAGAGCCATGACAGCGCGGTCCATTCTGTAACATTCTCACACGACTCGAAGCTGCTGACGTCGGCCTCAGATAAGACAGTCAGGATCTGGAACGTCGGCACTGACTCCCTTCAGCAAACGCTTGAGGGCCATGGCAGCGCAGTCACGTCTGTAACATTCTCACACGACTCGAAGCTGCTGACGTCGGCCTCATTTGACAAGACAGTCAGGATCTGGGATGCCGGCATCGGCTCCCCTCAGCAAACGCTTGAGGGCCATGGCAGCGCAGTCACGTCTGTAACATTCTCACACGACTCGAAGCTGCTGGCGTCGACCTCAAATAAGACAGTCAGGATCTGGGACGTCGACACTGGCTCCCTTCAGCAAACGCTTGAGAATCATAATAGCGACTGAATCATTCTTGTAACATTCTCACACGACTCGAAGCTGCTGGCGTCGACCTCAAATAAGACAGTCAGGATCTGGGACGTCGACACTGACTCCCTTCAGCAAACGCTTGAGAATCATAATAGCGACTGGATCATTCTTGTAACACTCTCACACGACTCGAAGCTGCTGGCGTCGGCCTCAGATGACAACACAGTCAGAATCTGAAACGTCGGCATCGACTCTCTTCAGCAAACGCTTGAGGGTCATAGCGACGAGGTCACGTCTCTAACATTCTCACACGACTCGAAGCTGCTGGCGTCGACCTCATATGACAACACAGTCAGAATCTGAGACGTCAGCACCAGCTTCTGCCATCAGATAGTCACAGTTAACACTGTAATCACGAGATTATCATTCGATAGTACAGACTCAAACCTTCTTACGAACGTCGATAGTTTCAAGGTATACAGAACTGAGCTCTCTACTACATCTGAACATTCTCAAGAGAAAGACAGTGATGATGATCGCCAAAGATTGGGCATTAGTGGATCGTGGGTCACATGGAACAAACAGAACTTGCTCTGATTATCACCCAGTTATCGAACGGAAATGTTTGATATTTCGTCATCAGGGTCGATAGTCGCTGGTGACTGTAGATTTGGAAAGGTTTTTATTATCGAATTCTCACCAGTCATCTTATACAACTCTTTAGGACAGCTATAATTCGGAATTGTAAAGCAACTACGTTACAGAGAATTATCTGTTATACCTTTTTTTTTAGACTGAGCCAGAAGAGCGATGTAGGGAAGCCTATGCCTTTATATCGTTGTTGTCCTAAGATCATCATTTCTAATCACTTCTTCGTGCGAAAACGAGCTTGAGAAGCAGAACGCACCATCATATGCGCCATGTCAAAGTCAGACAAACATCGATATCGCTCCAGGCCCTTCGGCTACTCGATCGAATGTTGTCGGATCCGATACTGCGAGCTCAACAGAAGCACAGAGATTACATGGTGCTTCTGAACAATGTGAAGTCCCGAAGGGCACTGATGGAGGTCCTTCTGCACCAACGGTAGCAAGAAATGCTCCGGAAAGAACAGGCTTTCCTGGTGCGCTCAAACCTACCAAAATCAAGGCGCAAGGCCATGTTGCAGACTCTGCACTCGACACATCATGGATGCCTGTCACCGCGTCGATTGAAGCTGGTGGTATAGCTGGCTACTTGGGGGGCGTGTCCAAAAGCGACTCCAAGCAACAATTTGGTAAGAGATCGTATAGGAAAAGCTATCGTACCCAATCAGGGCAATATATTCCACAAGGAAAGGAGGTCCTAAGACTACGTCGAAGTGACGATAATAGGGGGACCATGGAGAAGAAAAGCCGGAGACGGAGCGAGAAGAAGGATAGAAATCGTAGGAAACGGAGAACAATACGCCATGATCGAAGACGGAAATCCCCGAGGCCAAGGCTCTTAAGAATTCTAGACCATATACTCGTTGCGTTCTATGGCTTACGTCGGCATTAAGCCATTCCTCGTCATAGGTGTTAGAATCTCTCAGAGACTGGCCTCCCAACGCCTGGTCTTTTACACAGAAATGGGAACGCACTATATAGGCCACCCATGGCTTAGGAAGAACAGGCGTACTCCACTTATCCCATATAGCAAGACTAGCATAGAGTTCCAACTTCAGACTATATTATGATTCTGGGATTTGACCATATCATCGTGTTATCAGTTTTCTGGCCTTCGTCATCATGGAGTACAACATTCCAAGGGCACGGGCGTGAACCGTATGTATAGAACACGGGCCGGTTCATTATTTGAAGATCGTCCTCCAAATATGTGTTTGCAGGCCCCGAAAAGAGTGAGAGGTTACGCTTCAGCCAATTGAAAGAGGTTACCAGTTTTCTCAAATGGTCAGGAAACAGTCACTATATATCATTTCTGATCCGACACCAACAATCAAGCTAACGAACATTAGGACGTTGGTCAGTAGTGAGCTGCATGCGACATCATTTTCTTCAAGATTTAGGCCAGGCGCGGGAAGAGGGTGTTCACAGGGGGGAGGAGGGATAGTGGTAGGGAGGGGGAAATAAAGGATAGGATACCATTTCCTTCAATTTTCAGGTCATGTGCGGATGAGGAGATGTTTGGTTGTTAGGCGGGTTGTTCGCTGTGGGGAGGAGAATGGGTGCGTGAGGGAGTTGACGGTGTCATAGTCTGGGATGAGTTGGTGGGTGGTCGATGCAGTTACTGTCGACGGTATGGGGGAAATTCAGTTGATGTGCTCTTCAATGTGACAATCAATTCACCTGTTTGTGTTGAGTCTACAGAGTATTATAGTGAAAGTTTCACTTCATGTCTCTTGTAGAACACTTCGTAGGCTTCTTTCGAACTCCGTCGGACTCGGAGATCGATGTATCATGTATGTAGTGGTTTTAGTTAATCCAAGCGGCCCGACATCTACATAGCGGTAATTGATTTATCCAAGAATCATATTGTCTAGGAGCTAGAGTACAGATTAGAAGACAAGAGGACCATGTTCCAAATGCGATATAAATCATACGAGGTACGGATTCTAGTCGTGCCAAACTCCTCTGGTTTTAGTTATCCAGTATGTAGCTTCTCTGAAATTTAGACATGGAAGATGAATTTAAGAAGCTGTGTAGAGTTCTGGATGAGCCAGAATAGATTGGAGTATAATATATCTTCCGCCTCTGAGGCCTCGTGGAGGCAGACGGACCCATCGTAGCATATTGAATAGCACCAATCATTCTAGTGGATAGCTTTTTTGTTCTCTGATGCCTAAAGCATATGTGTCTGGTTGGAGAAGACTTTCTGACATCCCTGGGATGCGGGAGCTTGCGATACACTATTTTCAGTTGGGGTGCTTACGACGATACGTCAACCTCTCGGTTATCAGGCATTACTTAATCTATATAGTGTGTTCTCTGTTTATCGAAGCTGATATGTGAAGCAAAGTAGTGGTGAATATCTGTTGGAGTTGCCATAGCCCACGTCTTGGGTAAATCCAGAGCAGACTGACCTTCGAATCCTTCTTACACGACACGTAATGTGACGTTCGCGATACATAGGACTACTCTTCGTTTTTCAGAGTATATATACATTATCGGAGAGCTTCAGAGGTTGTTCTATGGTTTTTGGAGCGAAGTTGCTAGATTCAGGGGTTGAGGTACACGGAGGGGAAGAGGACATTTTCGGATGGGTCCCTGGGCTTGACAGCGACGCATCGGAGCTTCCCTGCACTCTAGAGTATATACCATCGGCAAGAGGATTCTTTTAGACGAGTCGTTGTTGCTGGTGAAGATGCGAGGGTTGGAAGCGCTGGAAGACTGGCTTGACCTTAAAGTATGGATCTGCCACCTCAAAACATCGGTAACGAGAAGCAAAACCATGTGCTCTAGGGATCGGGGTATACATTGAGACGACGAGAAGAAGTATTGTTCCTCGTAGCGTCTAGAGTGTATTCCTTGGGCCTCAGCCTAGGCGATGTTGATGCTTGCGGATAGCACTCTAAGCGTGGTTGTTTTATCCTTGAATTAAGCGTAAATACTGCTCTCTGGAGCTCGGAGTACGGTTCTGCTTCTCTAGAAAGTGCTTTGTATGATATTATGACCAGAAAAGCCGCAAAGACTTTAATCGGGGAACGCTCAACGTTATCGAATATCACGCAATCATGCAAACATCTCCGACTCTGTACTTGTCTTTCGTAACTTTATTGTGTCTCGGGGTATAGTTATTGAAGTAGGGAGCACTCTGGAGTCGTCTCTGAATGTTTTGGTAATCAGAGGTCGAAAATCCTTCTTAAAATCCTTCGTGTGAGCCTCCAGCTTCGAATATTGATCTTTTGCTACTGCAGAAGTGATGAAATATGTTCTCTGCAGTACGGGGCATCTCCTCTGAGGCAGAGAGAATGTCATAATGTCTTTCACGCATTCAGATGTACATGGAGTCGGAAAAACGGGCGAATCCTTCCGAATAATTTCTCACATTCGGATATTGATGTTTTGTCATGAGACATCAGACGAAGTGTGTTCTCTGAGCCATAGAGCATCTTCCATAGAGCAGAGGATTTCCTCGACTTGTCTTCCGGGTTCTGTATACATAGCGTCGGCAAAAGGGGCATCTCCTATGCTCATTTCCTGAAATCAAAGCTTCTATTTTCTGACTTTATGTATCGAAGCGTCATTCTGCATGAACAACAGTTCTGACTCTCATGTGTCAGCTAAATTGTGATTCAAAATCTGAAGGTGAAAGATTGCTGAAAAATCGTGCTTTTTTGATTTTCAGTCTCGATCGAGCAGGTATAAATCCGATCTTTCAGAATCTCAAAAAGCACCTTAAATCATTATGAAAAAGAGCTTCTTTCCATTGAGCATTTCTGTTACTTTGTTCCTATCCCATTTCTGATCAGGAGTTTCAAAGACCCATTCCCGTGCTTTACCTGTTCCTCGAGCCACGGATGCCTCATCCGACCAAATGACTTGGCCCCATTGATCCACGGTTCAAACCTTATGCTTTTCAGCCCATTGTAACCGAAGCAGAGCAACTTTAGGTGTTAATTTCGGTCGCTGAAGGGCTAGCCAGTGAGAAATTCCATGGGCTCGCAGTGTTGCGTTGAGAGTTCTCGAGTCCAAATCGATCCCGGTGTCCTTTTTCAGCTTTCTCCAGGTGGTTTTGGGCTCGGATCGTGACTGACGCAACAGGTAATAGTATCCTAGCTGCTCGAGGGGTAATTGATAAAGGCCTTCCTTATCTGGGTTTATTGACTTCGACGAGTGCAGTGTAAAGCCTTCCTAAAACTCCATTTATGGTGGTGGGGGGACCGTTCAAATTTCGACTGATTTGGGTGGGTGTAGCTTCTAGCTCAGCTTGCCCCGTAATTTTCCCTTTAGTTAGCAAATCGAGCTCCTTTCTGAGGGTCTTATTACCAGAAACTGTAGTTAACGAAGCCCTTCTGAGCATGGTGAATGTGGTTGAAGAAGGTACGCGACTTTTCGTGTTTTCGCGAAAGTGACCGTGACTTTTTGCCGAGTACTTGCCTCAGTACCTCAGACGTGTCACGTGTGGATGGGACTTTTCGGGTAAGCGGCGGCGGCTAAGCCCCTTTGGGTTAGCTATCTTGCTTACATAAGGTAGGTACCTAAGGTACTTGTACCTTGCCTTATCTTTGTCACGGAGCCTGCGTAGTAAGCCCTAACCCGAAGGGGATTAGCTTCAGCAGGTCTGAGATAATGAGGCAACCGAGCACTGTAGAAAATCGCTTTCAAGCCCCTTCTTGAGTTCTCGCAAGTCGCAACAGCTGTGGAAGGTTTTCGAATAGCTTTGTGACAACGCATAGACCAGCGATACAAAACTTGATGGCAGCTACTGTATCTTGCAGCCCTTGAGCGCCACCTAATTGATAATCACGTGTATTTATCCGCCGCTCCCCAAGCATCCGAGGTAAACAAACATTTCGGTACTCATACAATCTTACTTTCTATCATCCGCTACAATATGGCCCTACAGTCACCAGATTACAAGCGGCTTTTTTTAGAAGAGCAACGCAGACGCCAAGAAGCAGAGCGTGCCCAGGAAGAAGCAAAGCGCGCCCAGGAAGAAGCAGAGCGTGCCCAGGAAGAAGCAGAGCGCGCCCAGGAAGAAGCAGAGCGCGCCCAGGAAGAAGAGCAACATCGCAGAGAAAATGCTGAAGAGAAAACTCGCAAAACAACATTACCCGAGTTCCTTGACGCCTGCCATGTCCATCTCCACTCAGGTCTCACCGTTCAAACTGCGACGTTGTCGACTCGAGGCGACCCTGCTAATGCGAATTATAAGCATCGTCCTGAAAGAATCCGTGCATGGGAGGAATTCCCTGTGCAGCAGGAGGCCATCTGGAACTGCCTCATGAGATCAAACTTCATACTGCAACGGCATTTTACTTCGTCACATACCCTAGAAGAGTCTGGGGAGGCTATTCGTCAGAGAATGATGAGTTCTGAGCTAGACTTGAATCACTTTGAGCGCTCTACTGTTGAGGACCACATATCGTCAATCATCAAACAACTCTATTGTAGTCCAACGCTTCGGAGGAAGTTTCGACTCAAGGGAACCATAAAGTTTGAAAACCATGCGAATACCCTCACCCCAGAACGTCAGATGGAGGGGGACATGCAACAGATGAGTCTGTCTGGAAACCCGCGACGGCGATCACCCCGTCTGCTATCCCAGGCTAATCGGACGGAGACACCAGAATCGACTGAACCGACCGAGTCGGCGGCGACGGCAGCAGCAGTGTCAAGATGCGCCCGTCCCCGCGCAGATCAGTTCTGCGTGTACAACACTTCTACCGACACTCAGAATACGGAACATCGAGTCGCTGCCTTCATTATCGAGTATAAGGCTCCTCACAAGTTATCCCTTGGTTATATCTACGAGGGTCTCAACAACATGGAGCTCAAGGAAGTGGTTCGCCGCACAGAGACCGACAGCCCGCAGGACCACTATCGTCGCCTGATCGCTGCGGTCATTACTCAAGCCTTCTCTTATATGGTCCAGGCTGGACTAGAGTATGGTTACATTTGCACAGGCGAAGCATTCATTTTCCTACGCGTGCCCGATGACCCAAGAACCGTCTATTACTTCCTATCCGTCCCCCAGGGCGACGTGGGGGGGACGACTGGATGGGCTTCAGATTCAGATGGGGAGAATCGACTGCATCTGACCGCTGTCGGACAGGTGCTAGCGTTCACACTTCAGGCGCTGAAGACGCCGCCCCGAGATCAGAACTGGCGGACCAATGCGGCGGCTCAATTGGAAAAGTGGCAGGTGGTCTATGACGATCTACTGGATACAATTCCTACAGACAATGTACCTTCATCGGAGTACCGGCCACCCAAACCGGATGAGAATGAATTTCTTCGCATGTCACCTATCCGGCTCCGACCGAGAGTGGCTTCAAGCAGCTCTCCTGACTGTCACCCGCCGCAAGGTCAGAGTCAATCTAGCGACGACGAGTTTGATCCAAAGACTCCAAGCCGAGCATCTCAGCCCACATCACTGCCCCCATCACAGCCTCTATCCCAAGCTCTGAGCCCGGCTGGCAGAGTATCATCTGATCGTGATTCCTACCATGAAGGTAGAGGTGGGCAGTATTGCACTCAAAAATGTCTTCAGGGCTTGGTTGAAGGAGGCTTGCTAGACAAGATGTGTCCAAACGTGCGATATCACGGGGAGAGTCATCATCGGATTGACCAACCCACCTTCATCATCCTCATGCGCCAGCAGCTCTCTAAAGACCTAGATACTAACTGTCAGCCGGTAGGCATTCACGGATCACGCGGGGCTCTGTTCAAGGTCAGGCTGGGATCATATGGATACACCCTAGCTGCCAAATGCACCGTCATTGACTTTGTTGGTCACCTGAAGCGGGAGGCCGCCATCTATGAGCGCCTGCGCCCGATCCAAGGGATTCACGTACCGGTATATCTCGGAAACATGGATCTTGACCGTCCATATTCTTATGACGGTATTGCGGAGATTGTCCATATGATGTTCCTTAGTTTCGGGGGAACACTCATCCATCGACACATTAAAGCTACCGACGAGCCATACCTGAACCAACGAGTTGAACGCTCGATTCGGGCCATCCATCAGCTAGGGGTTTTGCACCGAGATGTGATGCCTCGGAACATGCTTTGGAATGCAGAGGTTGGCCAGGTGATGATGATTGACTTCGAACGGGCAGAGATTCTGAAATCGCGGGCTGCGCTTGGGGTTATCTCACCAAATCGGAAGAGAAAACGCGTAACTCAGGAGTGTTTAAACAAGCAGCTGGATGACGGTTGTGATGCGTTTGTGCGGGAGATGAATCGGGCAATAATTGAACTCCGTGGGCTATGAGGTTTATAACCCTTTGGCTGCTGTTTGCCTTCGGTCAATTTTTAAGGTTAGAATAACCCTAGAACTAACCAGATGTGGTAAGGCTCGGTCAAAAAGGTTATTTTTTGTAAATAGAAACAATGTCAACAAAGCCCCCTATTGTTCTTATAATGCCTTCCTGCGACGTAGTACCTGATTCGACTGATTTAGGAACTGATCATTCTAATATGCGTCCTATAACTGTTATAGACGATCGATTTGAGCCTATTCAGATACCTCCAAACGTCGGTTGGGTCAATATACCTACGCATATGTACAACTTAGATCAGGAAAAACACAAAGCCTCGTACGAGTTCTTGATTGAAATTAGCATCATCAATGCCTACCAACTCTCTTTGCATTCAGATGTTTTCAAAGAAGGCTAAATACACTGTTTCATAGCGAGTTCAGAACGGCTCAGTGACTACAGGTCTTATTCAGGCCTCCCTCTCAAAGGCAGTTTCTAAAGCGAAAAAATAACGTCAATTTAGGGTCTGCAATTTGAACGTTCCAATAATACGTTTCGATGATCATCAAATCTGCAGAAGAAAGAGCCCTGGGGACTGCCGTGGGTGCAAGGAGATAGGCTTAAACAGCCAGGCCTCGAAAACGACAAGTTCTCGGTGAGAATACACCAAATTTCGGTGGTAGCGAGCGAAGAAAGCGTTCTACCTTCGACTGTGATATCTGTGATATCCCCCCTATGTATAAACGGTTCTTGTTTGGGCTGCATATCACAATAGCAAGCATCTGAATAGCATCAATAAAATCAGTTCAGGGTGATATTCTATGGTTCCTATTGAGCGGACCTACATAGCATCAGCAATGCCTCCTGATCAAAGACGTTGCAGCGCATGAATCATCGCGCCTGGTTATTGCCGATCTTATCTGAGCCCGCCGCAAGAATTCTCTTACTTCTACCCTTCAGGCTAGCGCTTTCTTCTACTTGTATGGGGCGCAGCAACCATGTTTGGTCAAAATCCAGCACGTGATTTTACGTCGAGATCCATCCCCCACTAAGTTCCTAGGTCCTTCCCTTACTTCCTAGGTTCATCCCTCACTCCCTAGGTCCATCATTCAGTTAAGGCCTGTCCCTTGGTCGTGGTCTGGCCCCTTTTCAAGGCCTATCCCTCACCTCGTAGGTTCATCCCTCAATCAAGGCCTGTCCCTCAGCCATAGTAGGTCAATCCCTCAGGTCGTAGGCGGGGTTACAGTTGGTGGGGGGTTGGAAAAGTTGCATATGCTAACCATGAGTTCAAAATTATTCCAATCCCGACTCAGCTTTCTGCATATGCTAATCATGAGCTCAAAATTATTTCAATCTCGACTCAGCTTTCTGCATATGCAAGAATTGATATTATTTAGCTAAAGTAGCTAGAAGACAAACAGCAAGAGCGAAGCATCGAGAAAACAGCACAATCACAGATCACGCATAGTTCTATATCATGAATAGCAAGACGAGCGAAGATTATTCTACATATGCTTAGCATATGCATCAAACATGCGAATCATGAATTTAATCTGTGACATGTTCATTCACAAGCTATTGCTCATGTTATCTTCATCAGATCTTTTTTCTGCATTTTCTTCTTCATTCTTATCATTCTGCTCGTGATTTGCACTATTACTTTTCTCATCATCTTCACCATTTGCGTTGAAAGAATCTTGAGCGAGCTGAGTTTCTTCTCAGTATATGCGTGACATATGCGAAGTGCAACACTCAATCATTTAGTCAATTCATTATCTCATTCGCTTGATTTTGAGCGTCGATGCTTTCGTCGTTCATCGATGTTTCTTTGTGCTTGATTGATGCTGCGCATATGCACAAGACGAGGCTTTGATAATCAGATGTGAATTTATTTGTGATCTCATTTTTAAAGTTCAACCCGACGCCAAGAATCTTTTCCAACCCCCGGCTCAACTTTTCCAACCCTCTATCAGCTGCACCCCGGTTTTGGGCTTATGCTAGCTTGGTGAGCTTGTAGCTGATTTTAGCTAGGTTTGCACTTTTGCCGATAAATACTGTAGAAAAAGAGTTGTTTTGAATCAGAAAAGATAAATGGTCTTTCAATGTATTTTTTTGAAAAAAGTCTTCTTAGAATGAAGTTGATGTCAAGGACTCAAGATTTTAATCAAATAGAATTAAGGTTAAATTGAATAATATAACATAAAAGATCTTTATTTCAAAGTAACACAACGAGCAATAAAATTCACTTTCAAAGTAATAATGTCACATGACCATGACTTCATGAGCCAGAAATGAAAGTGTGGCCGGTTAGTTCTCATCTCTTTTAGCATGCGTCACATACCAAAGCCGCACTGAAAACGGCGGACGGTCTGGCTTTCGGTCATTCTTCTCCCTTTTAGCAGAAAAGAATACTTGTGTTGTTCATCGACAACATCGGAGATCCCATGCCATGATTGCCACGTGGTCAGTATGAACATGAAGGTGCTCTCTTTGCTTGGATAGCCGTATTGCTCTGGTCGATCACATGGTTTACTCTTTGGCAGCTTGGCATTTTCGTCGCTGTCGTCACGTATAGTTCTGATCCTATTCGCTTTGGCGGTGGTCATAACATGGCTGGGGGGGACAGTTTTGCATTGCCCGCCACCTCGCTGCCCGAGAAAGCTGTGGCGACAGGCTCTAGCTGCTTAGAAATCTTCGCACAAGAACACCGCTTGCCACTTCTTGAAGACCGTTAATAGTACACAGAAGTTGGGGGTCGACGTCTGATCAGCTTCGTCGAAGTATAGAATGGTTGAATCGAAGACTTTCGATATGACCTCGCTATCAGCATTGTTACTGCTACAAAAAGCAGCGTCGCTTTTTCGTATGATACGTCGTTTCATACTATCCTGAACTTTCTCGAAAGTCTCTCTTGTCTCTCTGTCAAATCTACCATCTTTGCAATGAAATTGTTCATGTGCATTGTATAGTTGTAGAAGACATCGAAGTCATCAATGACTTTCTCTAAGTGAATCTGAGCTAGTTCTGAACCTGTGTATTTCTTCTTCTCTTCGACGTACAGAACATTGGCGATTTCACGATCATATTGTTTGACATCTGCGATACGAAAACCAAGAGTCATTTCGACAGATAGTAGAGATCTCGTTGCCGAGTCGCTGCATAGTTTTCCAGACATCTTTCCACGCCTTTTCTTTCGCTCTGAAGTTGTCGAAAAGCTTCTGATCACTGATCATCTCTGTGACCAAGTTCATGTACTTATTGAAGTACTGATACTCGAGATCTTTCTTTCAGGCGTCCGAGGTATTCGGCGGTTTCATCGCGCGTGGTAGGTTAGCATCTTGGCTGGGCCAGTCCATATAGTCCTCGTCCTTGAGAATGCTCATTCTCTGTGTAGAACGGGTCTCGAGTCGCAGGAACTTCATATGCTTGAGCTCGGGTGGCAAGTATTTCCAGAAAGCCGAAGCAACAGTATTCACGGCTACGTTGCTTGTACCGAAGAACCCGATCTTATGACCGACTTTCATCAAGCCATACGCCTGAAGTACCTGGATATAAGTTGCCCTGTTTCAGGTGGCCCAATACAAACGCTGAGCAAATCACGCACTCTCCTTGGCGCGTCTAATACGGCGAGTTGCTGCTTGTTGTCGATTGTCGTTGCCCATTTCTGGTAGTCCTTCTCGTATTGAGCACGGTGTTCTTTTGTGGGTGGAACGCCCAAGGTAACGTCCGCCAAAGTGAACTCTCTGCTTGCTGGGTTCGAAATGAGAGCTTGGCGTGTGGGGTCAAGCCTTGAATTCTTGTCACCTACGTTTGAGAACTCTTTGATGGCTATGAGTTCCCTGGAAGCAGCTTCACTGTCGTAGATGACCTCGATGTGAGCGAGTTTGAGTTGCCCGTCTTTAAGCTTCAACAAGTCGCGATATGTTACCCGGTCATCTGCATTTTCTGACTTGGTAATGAAAACGCAGAAATCTGTGCCGGTGGCTGTGAGTTCAGCTGGATCGCGCGGAATGACCTCTCCAAACCACCAGTCGAATTTCTCGGAAGGGGCGTGCGCTCTCCTAGGACCTGAATTATCCTAGTCTAATCGAACACGGCTATCATCCGAAGGTGATGCTCCTTTGATGCCATCCTTGGTGGGTGTCTGTCGAACATAGGCCATCGCATAGGTCCGAAACTGCTTCTGATCGTTGGTTAGATTGTCCTTACTAACCGTGTATATCCCTCGATTATGTAATGTCAACGAGGGGAAACTCTTGAGAAACACGCGATGAGGTCGAAGCTGCAGATGGATCATCTTGCCTTTCTGGAATTGCGACTCTCGGATTACCGTCAGCGCGCCGTAGATGGCAAAACTCTGCGAGTGTTTCCCAAGGTTTATCTTCTTCTGCAAGACGTGGTAATTACCTCGGGCAAATCCGGATTTGTCGAATTTTGCCTGTAACGTTTGTTTCTTTGGCCAGTGGACAGTACATCCCGTCCTTGGAACGTTAGGATCGGCTCAGTGTCGTCCACAAACCAAGACGAGTCTGCACTTGTTTTGTCCATGTGTTGTAATATGGCGATAAGCCGCTGCTCAAATGTACGAAATGCCAACATTGCTGACTTCGAGATCAAGGCTTGCCGAAGTGGATCGGGCGTTAACTCTGAGAACTTTCTCCTCCGAAAATTTCTGGATTTTTCTTAGGTTCTCCAAAGGCATTTCGGTCGTGTAGATATTGAGATATGTATGGTCCTGGTATGAAACCAGCAGAATGTCGATTTGATCCAAATATGTAGGCCGAGGAAGGGATGATCTCGTATATACCAGGGAATACTTAAGACGGGTTAGCGACTTGCGTCAAAGGAACTAATGCCCTTGGGCTCGTGCTGTCTTCGCTTCGGCTCCTTTCTGTTATCGAGTCTTCTATAGCTAAACTCCTCCTTATCAGTGGCAGCTGCCGCGGTGTCCAGATGGATAACTCGTCAAATCCCACACTGGGTCTTGTAGGATTCAGTGGTAGTAGTGACCAAAGTCCGAGTCCTCCATCTTGCTGTGTCGGTGCCGCTGGTTTCTCGAAGGGGCGCTCAGCGTCTTCCACCGCCGCTTTTTCCCCGTGCTCAACACCGGCTCCGACATCCTCATTCATGCCTCCATCTGCACTGTCCAACGTACCTCCGTCTCGTTCATCTCCTTCCCAAGACCTCATCTTCGTAAAGATTGACATCCCCCAAGCGACGGAAGACTCGACGAACCCGTCGTGCACGGCGCTTCATCCACAGCTTTCCTGTAGGCGGAGAACGACGCGGAAGGCCGTCGCGACCTATTCGGCCAGGGAGAACAGCGACAGCGAGGACAGGGTCACGGAAGCGGCTCGCATGCACGTGCTCGATCATCGCTCCCAACGCCTATATGCTCCTTTTCTTAAGCTCTGAGCTGCGGTGATTTCGTGAAAACATCTTTCCCGCCAGCACATACATCTCATCGACAGCCTTCTTTAGTGCCTACTCATTCTTCTTTCGCTCTTTTATAGCCTCCTTCTCCTCCTTCAACTTATCTCTTCTTCACAATTCCCCGGCCTTCTTCACATAAACTACCTCATCCATCATCACCCTCTCATTGATCATAGCCCTCACCCTTCGAGTGTCCACGATTTTCCTTCCCAAACTTCTCCCACGACGTCCCGACCCCATCACAGTCGCTCTCTATCCCCCACACCTCGTCGAGAATGTGCAGACTATGGGAAAGGTTCCGAATGTCGCTTGAGGGCGTTAGGCGTAGAATGTGCTACGTGACCTTATCCGCGTTGACTGCATCCTTAGCTACTTTCCCCTCCGCCTTATTCTTTCCCTTTTCAGCCCTTTGAGCACCTTTCTTTGCTTTTTGGCGGTCCTTTGGCTGTCTCGATGACGACGCGTCACCAAGATTCTGGTTCGCGGCAGGCCTGCTTCGGCTGTGCTGCTGCTACTGCTGCAGTCGATTGACGAAAGCGAGACTGCCTGCTGTGGTCGCCTTCTCTTGGTCGAGCTTGGCTTGCTCCCCCCGGTTTTTTCGCTCCGGTGGCGACAGTTGGGCGACGTGGGCTGCCTCGTTTGCCATATTCGAGATCACACTGGGTTTTAGCTGGTTGGGATCTCCGAACATGAACAGCCCTTCCGAGACCGGTAGTATATCAAAGGTCTACACATGGCCGCTATGGGCGCTTGGCCAGTCTCATCCATGTAGATTACAGCTGGGTTGAACGCACGAACAAGTGGCTTACAGCCAGCATTGTTCAGAACAAAGGAAGATTCATTGATGACGCGATCTGACAATGCGTTCCGAGCATTCTTGTAGACTTCTCTTGCCTCTTTGCTGAGACGCCCGCTATTCTTGCGAAACTCCTGATTGAATTTGCGATATTCCGAGGATTCGTCTCGCTCGTCAACGCTCTTGATCAGGCCCTCGCTTAGAACTCTGGACCGCTCATTAGGTTCTGTATATCGTCAGAGCTTCTCGGCGTATTCCGCTATAGCTTTTTGGTGTAGTCTGGAACAGAGCTGCCAGAGCCGCTAACTGAGCCCGTATGCCTTGCAGTAGTTGCCTACCTGTCTATGGACACGTTCAGACAAGAGTCTGAGAGCTTCCTTGACGTTCTCTGCAGTTTCCAAGAACCCTTTGAAGCTATCTTGATGCTCACCGTACTCGGCATTGATCTTCTCGATTGCATGCTTGAATGCTGGATTTTCTGTGACCAAGTTCCTTGTTCCTTAGAGGGCCGGTGGGCTTGAAGGTCGTCGTCGTCATGATTCTCGTGCATTAGGCTTGTATCTGTCTCCGCAGAGCTTGTCAGAGGAGGAAGGCGGCGATGATCTTCGGAACATCAAGGTACGTAGTTGAGAATCTCTTTGGGCGCCTGGTACCGAAAGAAAAGCTTGATACAATATACTAATATGTAAAAGGAAAGAGCTATCCCATGTGTGTATATATGCAAGACATATCAATAGACAATGACCAAAGAAGGAGCTGTATAGATGTTATGGAATACAAACTTCTGATATGTAAGAAAGGAGAAAAATCTGGGTGGAAAGTCGCCGTTCTTATAGACGAGGATGACCTTCGACCCCGGATGAATTTCCCAACAAATATTCAATATCCGTGAACGCGGGTGGGAAAGCGCAGGTGAACACGAGGGGAAGAGCGCCGATACGGAGGATGAATGTGGAAATTGGGTGCAAAGCGGTGGTATGAATGTAGAACGAACAAATGGGGATGGGAAAGAGCGCAGATAAGAAGGATGAATGGTATAAATAGAGGCGCAGAGGGTGTATGAATGCGGAAAGAACATATCCAGACAGAGTGAATATAATATAGGCAAGGGGAGGTGAGAAGTGCCGTCGGGCGGCAAGAAGAGAACCAAGTTCATCCTAAGGTTACTCAACCAGACCTACCCACTACACAATATCCAGATCATCATCATCCGGCCTACCCACCCCAAAACTCTCCCTCCCAGCCTCTTTGATCCCCCTCTCAGTCACAAACCTCGTTTTCTTCCTCACACTCTCCCCCATCGCCATCGCCTTCCGCTTCTTAATCGGGCTCAAATGCACATCCCTGGCTTTATTCCCCAACAACCCCAAACCCCCAGCATCTACAGCCTCTACCTGCCCTTCAACCTGAACGGGCCCAGAACCGCCATGCCTTAATCGCAAGTACTCGCCTCCCATGCCGTTCCCGCCCTCACCCAACTTCCTCGCAATGTCCTTTTCTCGCTCTCTCTCTGCCAGCCTCTTTCTTACTCTCTCCTCCTTGCTGCCTCCCCGCTCCAAGCCCTCCACATCCAACAAACTAGCCGCACTCCTCGACGGGCCAACAAAGAATGTCGAGCCACTCGAGCGATCATACTGCGCCCCTTCCTTCACCAAACCATCATCCTTCTTCTTCGCACCCTTTCCACTCCAAAAGCCCGTTCTCTTCCCTCCAGGCCCAAAAGGTGCGCTCATCCCATTAACTTCCATTCGTCCTCGCCTCACCTTCTCGACCACCCGATCCACATGCCATTCGCAGAATTCCGTATGGCGCTTATCGACCCAACTACCGCAAGGCTTACCATCTTTGCGAACGCTCTTACACCAGCTCAAGTCACGGCTTGTGCCTATTTCAAGGACCGTGTCATCGCTGGAATTAAGCACGAGGCTGAAACGACCGGTGTCCGCTTTTCCAGGGGGGGGAGGCATGATTGAGGGATTGAGTATAGCAATGATAGTGCCTGGGGTGAGTTTCCAGAATCTAGTGTAAGCTGTAGTGAAGAGGTAGAGATCAAGTGACCATTTAAGGTCAGTGAGGGTCAAAACCATGTATTTCCCTTTTGTGTTGGCCTCGCTTTCTGCGGCTTCCGCCATTGAAGTTGATTCCGCAGCAGTAGATTTCCTCGGATCTTTGTGCGTCAGAGGCTGAGATTTGGAAGCGATAATACCAAAGACTACGTAGTCATTTTCGAGGGATTCGGGAAGGGAGTAGTCTGGTGATTTGACGGTTGCCAATAGGTTTGGAAGAAGTGTAATCGATTTCTCAGAGAGTGTACGGGTTAGGAGGTCGTGCGGGAGGATACGCTTAGAGAGATGAAGAGAGGAGTAAGATTCAAAGAGAAAATTTTCTGTTGGACTACTGGGACGAGAGTCTGGAAGTGGTGTATTGAATGGCGGTGTTTGTGAGCGTGTGGAACTGGGCGCGGTTGGCGAGGGTTCTGAGGGTTCGGGGCGAGTTTTGGATTTGGTAGAGGAAAATGCAGAGATGTTTTGCCGCCGCGTATTGCGTACTCCAGAGACCGTGTTGCTTCTATGGACAAGACCGCCAGCTGGTTTATTAATGGCATTGAGGACATCATCCCTGGAATACCCCCCATGCCCTCCAGGGTTCGCATTTACTTTCAGTTTACCAAGGTCGGACTCTGTTACGGCAGTGCTCTTGAAAGCATCAAGCTCTTGCTGCGGAATACCGAAACCAGCACTCCGCTGCTTTCGAGCTCTCTTAGCCTTGTCGTTTTGCTCCCTAGCCTGCTGTCGCATCTCTGCCATTTTCTCACTGAACGATTTTGGCCTATCTGTATTGTTCGGGGCACTGGAGTTCCGAAAGCCCCTCTCTAAAGCTTTTCCAGGATGTGGTTTATCCTGAAAAGGGTCATCGTTGGCTGGGACTGGTGCATTCGGCGGCCTGCGAAGTGAGACATTTCTCCCCTTGAGACCCTTGTCTATACCCAAAAGCACTCTCCCGGGTGATCTGGCTTCTTCTGGGACCACGCGCTTCCGCTGTGGAGACACTGGAATCTGAACACCCACCAAAGACTTGGGTCTGGCCATCTCTCTAACAGACTGAGCTTGTTCCCTGATTCCGAGGACCGTGCTGGGCCTTCTCATGGTCCTTGTGTCCTCCAAAGACCCGTCATCAATGTCTGAACCGGCTGTAGCTTTTGCTTTCTTTTGCTGCAGCTTCCTCAGCTTCAGTTGCGCTTGCAGAGTTTCCAGGCGCAATCGCAGCATTTCTTCGTCCTCATCATCGTCGTCAACGGCACTTTGGCGTAAATTAGGCTTCGCAGCCGATCTCTTGAGGGGGGAAGGCGATGGAGATGTTCGATCTTGATATTGGCGCAGTCGATGTCGCCCGCTTGGAGAGCTGAGAAGGGCTTCATGTGGAGAGCGTGGAGGCCATCTTGACGCGACAACTTCTATATTGGGACTTAGTTATGTACGCAAACTTGGACTATCTGGTACATACCTGTTGACATTGTTGCGCTCGAGGTGGTTGTTGGAGAGACCTGACTGCGGGTTAGTTACATTTGCGCACTTCTAAAACTAGGTTGAGCAACCTACCAGCGTGCCGCGCAAGTCAATGTGAGTTGAAGGAATTGCAAGAGCTTTGCACTGCGACAGAGCTACATAAAGAAGTGTGGTTGAGGTACGTGACAAGCGCGTCGAGACGCGTCAAACGCAACGGTTTCCGTTTTCTCGTCAAAATTCAATGTCACCTTGGTTAGTTTGAAAAAGGCAGCTATATGTAGGCTGAGCAGCAATTACTTCCTCTCTCAAATCTCAAATTATTCATGCGAAACATCTATGTACAAGCACCCTTGGCACGCTCCAAGGGCTGATTCATGCTGGTCTATGGATAATCTAACCCTTGCTGTTCCACTACAGGCCTACCATAGATTATGACATGTCAATACTGCAATCATTATCAGCCGATGAGTCTTCTAATCAAGGGATTCCGCTTACACCATGGATCCATGTCCTGGCTCACTCACAACCACGGCCGCCAACTCCCTCAGCTTTTCTTTTGGCATTTCAGGGAACTTGACTGCATAATACTTGTCTTCCCATGCTTTCTTGACATTTTCTACCTTCTCCCTTGGTACCAAATGTACAGTGCACCCTCCCCATCCAGCTCCCGTCAACCGACTTCCATGTGCTCCTGCTTCCCTGGCAATCTGACATAGCTCGTCTAGCTCAGGACAACTGCAATCGTAATTATCGCGACAGGAAGCTTGAGTCTCGTTCATAAGAGCCCCGAGTTTTGGAAGAAGGTCTGCGGAGGGCGGCGATTGCAGAAGCTCCTTAAACGCTATAACCCTGAGAGCCTCGGAGAAGACGTGCTGGGCGCGTTTGTAAAGCTGGAAATATGTTGTCCTGACCGGGAACTTGGTCATAAAGGTTTCTTCTAATTTTGGTATCGACATGGACAGAGCAGAAGCAATATCTTGGCGAGTGTAGCCTTCGGTTTTACTGAGCAGTTTCGTGACGAGTGCAAGCATGTTTTCAAGTCGCTGCTTTGGTGAAATATCTGAGCCGACCATTGGTTTCACTCCATTATAACAAGTATTTTGAAAACCTCGAAGACTTCGACCCAAAGGCCCATGATCATCTTCCAACTTCAAACCTAAGACTGCCGCCATTACTTCTGCTGCCAGGGTACATTCGACGACACGGAGATTGTAGCGTTCCGGACCAGTGACATGCTTATCAGCAGCAACGAAGCTTTGAGCAATCATGAAAGTAATCGGGGGATCAGTCTTTGGAAAAGCTATGGCTTCAGCATGGAGGTTTGGTGAAAACGATACGCTGACTGCATCACCCTGGATGGAGAAAACAGAAGCTGATTGGTCCATCCCTCCAGAATTAACACCGACGGAACGTTCTGAAACGATCGCCTGCTCTACCAATTCACTCTTGATGACATGTTCCCGACCATTTGCGCGAAGAACAGCAAGAGCACTAGCACATACGAAAGCTGCACTACTCGATAGACCACCGCCAGCAGGAACAGTCCCGTCAACAAGGATTTGCATGCCACAAAGAGAGGGCTTGGAATCTTTTCGATAGAGCAACTCTACAGCGCCCTTGAAGCCAGATTTGAAATAATTTGTCCATTCGTGAGTTGATGCATCTATCTCCACCTCACCGGTGCTCGGTATTGAAAAGCTCATTGGCTTGAATTTTGACGAGTCCACATTGGCAATATCAATCTTTGATTCAGATGAAACCCGTACGGCAATGAGGACGTCTGCCGCAATTGCCATTGGCAGAACCTCATATAGTGAGTAATCGATATGCTCGCCAATGAGGTTGACTCGGCCCGGACTGCGGGCAACAAATTGCGGAGAGCTGCCATTATATATCTCAGAGAAGCGGCGGGTAAGGTTTCCCCATCTTTTCTTTTGAAATTGAAGATCTCCTGGTGCGTAGACCACATTGAGGTCCCGTACGACCGGGACAGGTTCATGCATCGTACCACCAGCCATCTTGATATTAAAAGACCCAGTCAGATAGGAATGTGCAAATTAGGAAGTTTGATGGTAGAAAAGCTAACGTGTACAGAGAAGAGAGACGTCTGGAGATATAATTAAGGCTTGTGCAACCTGTCACAATGTAACTAGCCAGAATGTCGGGTCATGCGGGCAATAACTCTATTTGATTGTTCAGTCCGAAGTACACAGCAGTCAACCTAACATAGTACAGACTTGCTGAAGATTGAACAGTCAAGTATGGAGAATAGAAGAGATATCATATCCAAGTTTTCAATATTCTGGCAAAAGTACAACGTAGCCTGAATAGAATACTGTAGAATACCGTAATGCTGGTGTAACTCCGTGTAAGATTCCCCGCGATCCACTAGAGACAAACGCTAGATCTACTCTACCCTAGCGGCAACTTTATTCGTAGCCGATATCGGAATACTCGCCAATTGAGATTTCTCTCATCTTCAGAACAAGCCCTGACTCATACTCTTTGGAGATCGAACATCATGTTGCGGACACAGCCAGCACGAAGTTCATTTTGCGCCCTCAAGCGGTGCCAGCAGTATTCCCTCGCACAATGTCCTCACTTTTCTTCAAGCACGCGAGCAGCGGCTATTTCGCCCCACCGCAATCCTGGGCATATCTTGCCCTTGAATCAACAAAGGGAAATCGTTAGGAGAGGGCAAAGTACTGCTGCCCAACCGGCTTCGTATGTGCTTGATATCTCACGCGACTAGCCTCTTCGTTGACCTCCAATCGCAGTCAGACAAGAGCGGTTCCCAGCCCAGCGTTCAATCAAGACACAAGACGGAATAATGTACATCCTCTCCAAAATGTCCAAAAACCAGAGATGGACGAATCGTGAGTGGCTCTATGCAGGTTTCAATTCTCAGAAGTGCGTTGAGTAACGTGGCTATGATTCCAGTTTCGTGGGGCTTAGTGGCGGGGAGATTTTCCATGAGATGATGCTACGGCAGGGGGTCAAACATGTTTGTATGTGCCCGATATATCTTCGGAAATGCTCCAGGGATCTAATGATATTTACAGTCGGCTACCCTGGCGGTGCTATTCTACCCGTATTCGATGCCATCTACAATTCAAAACACTTCGATTTCATCCTTCCGAGACATGAACAAGGAGCAGGTCATATGGCGGAGGGATATGCTCGAGCTTCCGGCAAGCCAGGGGTGGTCCTCGTAACGTCTGGGCCGGGAGCAACCAACGTCATCACACCAATGCAGGACGCTCTCTCAGATGGTACCCCGCTCGTTGTATTCTGCGGCCAGGTTGTCACAAGTGCCATTGGTACGGATGCGTTTCAAGAGGCGGATATGTTGGGCATATCAAGGGCATGCACGAAGTGGAATGTAATGGTCAAAAATGTTGCGGAACTACCAAAGCGGATAAAAGAGGCCTTTGAAATAGCTCAGAGTGGACGACCAGGACCCGTATTGGTCGACTTGCCAAAGGATGTACAGGCCGCGATCCTAAGAACTCCAATTCCAATGGCCAGCACTCTTCCGACACACACCAGCGCAGCCACTCTTGCAGCCCGAGATCAAAATAAGAGGCAACTTGACGGTGCACTCAGACGTGTGGCCAATCTAATCAACATTGCGAAAAAACCCGTCATATATGCCGGTCAAGGTCTAATTGCCCTACCAGAAGGTCCTCTACTCCTCAAAGAACTAGCAGAAAAAGCCTCGATACCTGTAACAACAACCCTCCAAGGCCTCGGTGGTTTCGACGAGCTTGACGATAAATCTCTTCACATGCTCGGTATGCACGGCTCAGCCTACGCAAACATGGCCATGCAAGAAGCCGACCTCGTCATCGCCCTCGGTGCCCGCTTCGACGATCGTGTCACAGGTAGCATTGCCAAATTCGCTCCGCAAGCAAAAGCCGCAGCAGCTGAGAAACGAGGTGGCATCGTCCACTTTGAGATCATGCCCAAAAACATCAACAAAGTCGTCCAAGCCACCGAAGCCGTCGAAGGAGACGTAGCCGCTAATCTCGCTCTTCTCCTTCCCCACATTGAAATGAAGACATCCCGTCCAGAATGGTTTTCCCAAATCACAGACTGGAAACAACGGTTTCCCTTGGGCTTATACGAAAGAGAAACCGAAGACGGCCTCATCAAACCCCAAACCGTTGTTGAAAAACTCAGCATCATGACCCAAGACATGAAAGACCAGACCATCATCACCACTGGCGTCGGCCAGCACCAGATGTGGGCCGCCCAGCACTTCCGATGGCGCCACCCCCGTACAATGATCACCTCCGGCGGCTTAGGAACAATGGGCTACGGCCTCCCCGCCGCCATCGGCGCCAAAGTGGCTCGTCCAGACGCCCTCGTCGTTGATATTGACGGCGACGCCTCGTTCAACATGACACTCACAGAACTCAGCACTGCGGCCCAATTTAACATTGGCGTCAAAACCATCATTTTAAACAATGAGGAGCAGGGAATGGTGACGCAGTGGCAGTCTCTGTTCTACGAAGACAGGTTCGCGCATACGCATCAGAAGAACCCCGATTTCATCAAGTTGGCCGAGGCGATGGGGGTTCAGGCCCAAAGGTGTATCGCGCCAAAAGATGTGGAGTCAAGTCTTAGGTGGTTGCTTGACACTGACGGCCCAGCGCTTTTAGAGGTCGTGACGGATAAGAAAGTACCGGTATTGCCCATGGTGCCGGCGGGCAAGGCGTTGCATGAGTTTTTGGTTTATGATGAAGGTAAGTTGTTTTCTGGCTAATTCCCTTTTATAAATTGATACTAACAGGATATTCCAGCCAAAGAGAAGGAGCGAAGAACTCTGATGAAGAAACGATCCGGTCACTGATCTAACCATGACTTCCTTTCCTTAGGTCGCATTATCCATATTTTGGAAGGTAATCTGTACAGAATTTCCTGCGCACGGCGTCTGGATGGGTTGCAAAAAGTGTTTTCATGATCAAAAAGTTGGTCGAGTTCGCTATCGGTGGCATTTTGAGGGTATTATCTTTGCTTTTTCTGCTTTGCATGAGGGAGGGACAGACTAGGTCGTGCGTTGGGAGTGAAGGCTAATTGCTTGATAAGTACAAAGGAAAAGATGAGGCATTGATGATGGAAATACTGTATGTAAGCTGCGATACTCTACAGATATTCAAACTTGAGCAGATCCTTCGTATCCGCCCAGCGACCAAGCCACCCCGACTCTCTTTTTGTTACAGTAGCCCACTAACGTTGCCACAATGTTGAGCAAAAGACAGAAAATGCCGGATCGGCTTTTAGTCCAGCCGAAGATGTCCAGACTGTCAGAATTGAGCTCCTGGGCACTGATATCCAGCGCTGCATCCATCATGAATGCAATGCGTGCGGTTTACCAAAAGGGGGATCGGCAGATAAGGTTGATAAGTTGGTGACATATCCTTTAGGTTGGGGTTTCGCGTTGAATTGGTTCGCCAAGGACGAACGCTTTTCACAAAGGCAATCGTGAGGATCTGGTGGTCGGAGTTTCGACATCGCCCGAGAAGAGATTTGTGTTTTTTTTTAAAGGCAATGGGGGTCGCGTAGGGTGATTCCTTTACTTGGACTGGCAGAGATGTGTGGACTGTGCTCGACAACATTCTAAGCGATTCAGTGATTCTGGCTCGACGTACGGAGTTACTGTGGTAGGTGTTTGTGAACTAGGTCAATTAGATTAGAGTGCGTCTGCGGATGTCCGTCTGCTGCTCCATCAGGTGGCACAGAAGGTCCAGTGAATAACAACCGATGTCGCTGGGGATGTCCATCTGAACAAATCGACTCATTGTTCTCGTACAATAGTATAAGTATTGACTCGGATTCACCTGCGTGATAACGAGATTTGGAAACAGGAACGCGTCATTTCGAGTTTCCACATCAAGCTGCCACTCAGTCTGACAGTTGGTTTGGCGTGCCTGGCTATCGGTTCTTGTCTACTGATTTTCGACACTTCTTGGTGCTCCACTAAACGGTCGGGAATTTGCTGATTTGACCTCGTTTCTGTTTCTGTTTCTGTTTCTGTTTCTGTTTCTTACTCTCCCGTCTTACATGACGTACGAAGACCACTATTCGCTGGACAGGGGGGTTTGATTGATATAGCGCGCAGGCCTAGAGCAGGAACCCTTGGTTGTACATGAACGACCTTCTTTTCGTTATCAGCACATTGGCGAGAAGTCTGGCGGCGTATTGGGACAATAATTGCTTTGAAAGAGGAACAGGCTGTGCTAGAGTTGAATATCCCACGATTTGGAAGCATAGGACGAATAGCCATCAGTCCGTACTTGACGATAGTTTTGTTGACTCTCAGATTCCCTGAGAGCACGTTTGTTCTTGGCGTCGTTAACGGTCCAGCATGATCCCAGAATCCACATCAGTCTGATTTTCCCCTGTCGTAAATTGGAACTGGTCCACTCCTTTCAGATTCCCTGAGAGCACGTTTGCTCTTGACGTCGTTAACGGTCCAGCAATTAGTCCATGATCCCAAAATCCACATCAGTCTGGTTTTCCCCTGTCGTAAATTGGAACTGGTCCACTCCTTTCAGATTGCCAAATCCTCTACCCTGACCAATCCACTCCCCATCCCCACCGCCACCCAACCTCCACATCCCAAGTTCGGGTTCCAACACGCCTGAGTAACCGCACTCTCCTCCTCATGAACTGTCACGAACATCCCATCTGACCTCATCTTCGTCGCAATGGTCACGTTTGTCGTCTCAACCTTGTATCCCTCCGTGATCCTACTTAGTCCCCCTGAGCTCCTAGTCCATTCATGCCGAAAGACCGTCTGCTGGTACTGCTGCTCTCTCCTGAAGAGCACTCTACGCATCGGGTTAACAGCCACAAGACTTCCATCAGCACAGCCGGCTATCACTGTGGGATGAAAGTGGCCCGTGGAGAGAGCAAGAGTCACACCGGGCAGACGAGCGAAAGTAAGGCTGGAGAAGAAACGGCGTAGAGGATAAGCGCGCAATTGCTCATTTTCCTCTGAAGAAATGATGCAGAAAAGGGGATCGGAGTAGACGAGGGTAGAAGGAGGGACACGAGCGCGGCTGGAGAGTACAAAGTCTGTCTGCGGTGAGCGGAGATCGGTGAGGCGGAGGTAGCCGTCCATGGAAGAGGTAGCAAGCAAGTGCGGGAAAGATGGGTAGGCGGAAACAAGGGCTATGATGTAGGTCCGGTGGAGGGGCATATGGAACCATGGGTTTGGCGTGGGACGCAGACCGGAGATGTCGTAGATGGAGACGTAACCGTTTGCGCAGCCGACGGCAATGTCAGTAGCAGAGAGCCAAGTCAGGGAAGTGCATAGGGTGTTGGAAGGTCGAGCTGTGAAAGAGGCTTCGTCGTACTTGGCTAATACATATGTTATCTTAGTAAGATTGAATTTCAGCTGATCATATTCTGCGTACCGTAGCTGGCATCTACATTGCTATCTTTGTCCATTTGGACATCCAAAACCCTTACACAACCATCGCCCCAAACACTGGCTAGTAACCCAATCGAGATTATCCCTTTTGGCTCTCCATTACTCGGCTTCCGAGGCATTGGACACCATTTTAACTGTTTGAGGGGACCCCATTCAGTGCAAATAACCACGCGAAGTCGAGGTTTTGTTCTTGATTCAATGAGACCCTCCTGACCTGGCTCGGTACAGGAAGCAAAGGCCCATATCTGAATGCAGGTTGGAGAAGGCGGTGAGGGCGTAAATGCTGGAGATACCGTATGAAGTTCTTTTTTTGCAGCAGTTTTCGCTTCAGATGTGGCGATAGCTAGATATTGTGCATCTCCATCATGGTTTGAAGCCCAGTCCAGACATCGTACACTTGTACCCACATTCAACATCCAGCCTGCTCTTCCTCCTTTGCGGCTCTGACGCTCATCCTGAACCTTTTCACTGTCGTCAGCGGTCGCAGCCTTCCACGCTTCTCCCAATTCAAGATACTCCGATTGTGATAAATGAAATATTTTCTGCTTGCCGTAAGAGCCCAAGAGAACACTATGAATGCTTTTTGTAGGTTTGTGTATATACTCTTTACCCTCAGAATCACTCATGGACCGCATCTTTTGCCTCGTGGCAAACAAACCCTTACCTCCCTTGTAATACCAATCCCAACCTACCGTAGCTTCCATCTCCCGTTTATCCTTGGTATGAGAAAAGAAACGGCGCATCCCTTTCTTACCATCGTCACTGCTTCTTCTCGGCAAAGAAACCTCACCAACCCATTGATCCCTAGATCGTGTAATATTCACCAAATCCTCTACACCTGTACCGTAGAGGGTTTTTAGATACGTTTCTTTAGCTTCAAAAGATTTCCCTTCGGTCATGCCTCTTGAATGCAAGCTTGAGTCTGGATGCTTTTTTTTCCAATCTGATCGAACGTAGCTGGCAACGCCAGAAGCTCTGCGCCCAGGAGCTTCTCCTTCCTTTTCACTCCCTACCGGGCTAGCATTTGATGTAGCATCCTGTGGTTCCTCACCTGGGCTTCCAACTGCGGAGTATTCAGACGCGTCATCTGCTATTAACTCATTTTCCTCATCAACCTCCACCTCGGCAGCTGCTGCTGCTTGTTCGGCCGAGAAATCTGCATCGTCTGAGTTGTTTTCAATTAGCTGCGACGGTTCTGCGTCCCTTTCCTCGACCTGATTGCGAACTTCCAATCCCTCCAAGGGATCAACTGAGTATCTCCTGTTTGGCACACGCTGTCTTCCAGACTTTCTCGTAGGAGTTGGATCAGCCATGGCAATGACATCGAAGTTGTGCTCAAAACTCTTTGCAGTTCACTTATTTTTATCAGCGGCTACCATCATCTACCTACCGAACGGGCCACAGCAGTCTGCAAATGCGTGTAGTTCATAGCCAATAATTTCGTGAAAGCGCTAGGGTTTGATAGCCGAACACTCCGAGGCTCTGGCGATGCTGCGCTTAACCCTTTGTGTCAGCATCATCACTTTGGCTTCGACCGCGTGATTGTTTAACTGTTCTGCCATCAAACAAGTTCACTTCGGCACCAGCTTTTCTCAAAACACATTCGTGAAGCTCATCATAGATCTTAGGATATCCGCCAGCGGTCATCATCCTCCGCTGCTACCATGGCATCACAACCTCCACAGCCCTCCCAGTCCTCCCACAACCGCGCCCCATCACCAACCACACCCACCTCACCCTCCTCCCCTCAAATCCGCCGCCCCAGCCTCCCGCACTCCACGACTTCCATCGAAGACTCCCAAACCCTCCTCCTCAACACCCCCTGCTCCACGCCCCCAATCTCAGCCTCACCCGCCACCTCACAACAACAAACTCGCCCTCCACCCCCCGCTCGCGCCCCCACCGATTCAGACCCCCTCAAATGCTGGATCTGCTTCGCCGACTCCACCGAAGATTCCCCCACCTCCTCCCGCTGGACCTCCCCCTGCCCCTGTGCCCTAACCGCCCATGAAGCCTGCCTGCTCGACTGGGTCGCCTCGCAGGAATCCTCCTCGCACGCCCCGGGGCCCATCCAGTGCCCGCAGTGCAAAGCCGTCATCAAAATTGCGCGGCCGGATTCGTATGTGGTGCGGGGATTGCGCGCTGCGCAGCGGGCCTGGGAGCTGGCGCTGACGCCAATTGTGGGGATTGGGGCTGCGGGGGGAGTGATCATGGTGAGTCTGGTGCATGGGTTCAGTAGCGTGTATGCGGTTTTTGGGAGGCAGGATGCGGATCGCCTATTTGGTATTGACACGGGAAGGCGGATAGGGGGTGGGTGGTGGTTGAGTTTGCAGTTGATTCCTGTGACGCTGGTGCTCAGCAGGACGAGCATTGCGGATAGTCTTTTCCCGGTTCTGCCGCTATTCTATTTCATGGCGAGGCCTCCCACCAGGAATGCGAGGAGTTTGTGGCCGCCGAGTGCGGCGATGATGGTGGCGTGTTTGCCATATGTGAGGGGGGTATATTACGAGTTCTACAAGAGGGTGGTGAAAAAGAGGGAGCAGGCGTGGATTAAAGAGGTGCAGCCACGTGCGGGCGAGGATGGGGAAGGCGCCGGTGGGGAGAACGTGGTAGATCAGGGGGAAAATGATGTGGGAGGGATAAACTTCGAGTTGGGAGTCGAGCTCGAGATTGTTGAAGAGCAAGAAGTCATGCCAAACGCAGCACCTCAGGCAGCGCCTGGAGAAAACCGCCCGCCAGCCGATCAACTCGAGAATTTCTTCCGCGACCGCCAAGCTCTGCATAACCATCATGAACACCACCATCATGGAGGCGGCATCGTAATCTCCGTCTATCAACTCGCCAATCTCATTACCGGTGCTCTCCTCTTCCCCTCCATCGCCGCCTCCATGGGAGGTCTCCTCAAACTCGCGCTTCCCAAATCCTGGACTACACCCCCCAGCTTTTGGAACCGTAATGCTCGCCAGGGGCTTTTGCAGTCGCAGTTCGGGAGGAGCGTTGTCGGTGGGTGTCTGTTTGTGGTGCTGAAGGATTCGCTGCTGTTGTATTCGAAATTTCGGTTGGCCCAGGATCATAGGAAGAGGAGGGTTGTGGATTATGATCCTCAGAAGGGGCAGAGGGCCAGGGCTACTGGGAGATGAGCTGCGATATGCGTGTTGAGCGGTAGAGAGAAATTTTTAGAATTGAACCTTTGACGCTGGCGAGAATGGGATGATAGTATGGATGTCTCGACTTGATCTTCCTGGGCGGCGGGTTAATTAGCGGTTGCATTGAAGAGGGCAAAGTACCTTACCGCGGAATCCTCACCTCGTTTTCTCCGCTCAAGACCAGCGTTCATCCTTTCTCTCGTTACTGAAAGTTAGTTACGACCATCACGATCGCAAGACTGCCTGGCTAATCCACCTGGGCCCCCACGGTAGGTATTAACCTGATTAAAGATGACCCAAAACATTGATCCCACCTCCCCCCACTCCTCACAAAACTCAAACTGTCGACAAACCGACTCAACGTACACCTCCCCAAAGCATCGCCTCCACAAGTCCCAAGCGGCAAAACCCTGTCATTCACGAGCACACGCACAAACTCCTCTTCCCCTCCAACACACGTCATCTTCTCAAAGTACGCCCTTGCCGCAAACGGCACAGTCCAACTGGCAGAATAGCCATGTGTCTGGGCTGTTGTCTCGATTGTCTTGTTGGGGAGCGGTTGAGTGGTGTTATATAAACCCAGCGCGCTGAAAATGGCAGTCATGTCGTTGTCATGGCTGAAGTCGGCGTAGAGCGGATGCCCGGCTCCAATTGGGAAGGTAGCATTGGCGTCATCCAAGGTATGGTTTACAGAAGTGTGATCGTTGACTGGAGAGCTTGTCAAGCGGGCAATCAGTTCGTTGGCAAAACCAACCCCTTGCGTTGGGCCGAGAGGATTGCCAGAGCCGTAGCCGTAGTACTTCCCCAGAGACTGATAATAGTCGTACTGGCGCCACTCATCGGGAGTAAAGAGACTACAAAACCGGGAGATTTCGCCAAGAGGGGACGCAACAGTCTCAAAGGGACAAAGATCCATGAAGAAGATAGTTTCGAGGGCCGTGAGATTCGCACCAGGCAGGGCAGCGTTTAAGCGGGCGGTTATTGGAGGCGTGAATATCTCCTGCCAAGTCTCCTGGGCGATTTTTCCACCCTCATAGGCTGGTAAATCTTCAAAATCCTTGCAGAGGCCGTGGTCTAATGTATTGTTCGAACCCGGTGCCTCGCTAATGACCACAATTTTATGCGCTTCTGGGTCAATCTTTGTACCGGTGTCTGCGAAAGCTGCCTGTTCATAGCCCTGGGTAAAATTCTTCGCGGACATCACAACACGGTCTTGACCTGACGCTCTGACAAAAGGATAGAGATGCTGGGTGAGGCCCTTGTAGCGATTGTAGTATTTTATACCTGAATTTACCAGCTGATTCTCCCCAAACCTTGTCAACTGATCCTCTCCTAGATTATACTTGTATCTTGCTAAAAATCTATAGCTTCCCTCGAAACGTTGTACATTGCTCTTGAGCTTCTGAATCAAACCATTGTAGAGAACTGTCTTCGATGCTGTCGGATCTCGAGCACCGTGGCGAGAGAGGACTTGAGCAAAGGTAACCTTGCAGTTATTTGGCACGTCCGGGGACATATCAGAAGGCACTGAATAGTACGGGGAGTATTGACCCCAATAGTGAGAAATGTCTGGCTGGCAATCATAACCCCTCTCCACACTATCACAACCTTCAGGACGGTAAAGGACAGATGTTCCTCGTACACTAGATAATAAAAAGTCAGCAATTTTGCTAGAACAGATGATATAGCACCTACGCTGTTAGTATACTCAACAAAGCCAAACCCAAAACTAGGAAGCAAAGGATCGCACCGAATATTTGCCGGTGTCGTGGACGAAAGCCACAAATCCCTCTGCTACGGCGATCCTTGGCTGTGTGCTCGTTGGCCTCAGATCCAGTTGGCAAAAGGCCGACCTCCTCTTCTTCCTGGCGAGCCATATCTCGATAGCGTAGATTTCTATCCGGCAAACCGATAGACATCTGGCATAATGTGAGACGGGCGCATCTACGTTACGCTATGCGCAGCCACTGGGGTATCGTAGCGCTTATTGTACGCTTTTATGAACGACCACGCAGCAACCACAGCAGCTGAATGTCGTGCTGCTTTCCTGCGTCTTTGACCCCGCTCCAATGCCCGACAGAAATAAAGGACTGTTGATGGTAGCTAAAGTAGATACGGTCGACAGGCGGCTGCAGAATCGCCAAACTAGAACGCGCTTGGGCAGGATACGCGTAGAATATGCAAAGATGTCGTTCACGTCTTGCAAACTTCTCTTCTGTTCCCTATCCTTGCAACAATCAAGTCGCTATGCAGTCATTTACGTTCTCGACTCACCATTTCAAGGTAAGCAGAAGAGCGCGATGTGCATTCTAAACATCTCTCCACCATGAGTGGCTTGCCACAGCCTCAAGCCACATTCACCTCAGTCGAGCTGATACCTAGTCATCTGCCATTGGATACCAGGAGCTCGCCATGGAGTAACATGCAGTTGCTCCCATCATTCATATTGAAGATTCATCACCCTTTGGTCTATGTCACGCATGTAGAAGCGGCGTACTGTCTCTAACTCGGGACGTTGTCCTAGACTGATGTGATCATGGACAAGGAATCGTTGTCTACATCTTGACAGAAAACAGGCTGCGCTTCGAATCCCAGCCTTCTGGTTTAGAAGTCCTGCGAGGCGTGATTGGATATTGGCTTTGTTTGCTTCCGTCTCACTTTCCCTTCCCTATCACATCACCTCCGTATTGGCAAAAATACCTTTGCTCTTCACCGTGCTCGTGTATAAACTACAGCTCCATTACATATGGCTACATATTGTTCCGATGGCTGAGAAGCAGCATTTGTCGAAATTTCTATAAGGTGATTACAATGTGCGCAACTGGTGCCTGATGTCCGGCGGTACACGGGTCGGCTTCCCACAGGCCACGAGGAGATCAGGGAGAGAGCGAGGAGAGTGGGGAATGGTCGGTGTCTAAGTATCATTTATGTAGGGTCGCTGTCTAAGCATCATGTATGTAGCTTAGAGCCATCTCCAGCTTGTTGATATGCTAATGTATGCAAGCCACGACTAAATCCCTCACAGCTTATCCCTCATTCTATCAATTAAGCCCATTTTCACTTCCTAGAAGAACAGGCACGAGCTCCTGAACCATCTCTATACCGCAAACCCCCCGCTCGCATTCTGCCTCGGCTCTCCCGCTGCCTCAAAAGTGCCATTCGAAAGCCTTCTCAAGGACTGAGCTGTGCTCTGCCCCGGGGCAACCCATGTGACATTGTGGCCCTCAGCCTTCATAAATGCCACCGTGCTGTTGTCGTACGCATACTCGAAGCTGATCCTGTTCGGGACCAGCTGGTCGTGGAACCTCGGTTTTGCCAGGGCGGCCGCGGAAGTATAGTTCTGATCTAGGACATGCCAAAGATTCTGGAGCACGGCGGTGATGATTCTTGATCCGCCTGCGGAGCCGGTGACGAAGTAGAGGGTTCCGTTGTGGAGATGTTCGACGATGGTGGGGGATATGGATGAGAGAGGCCGCTTCCCTGGGCGAACATAGTTGACTGGGGATGGGATGTAGCCGAATGCGTTGGAGCTGCCGGGAATGGAGAAGTCGTTCATTTCGTTGTTCATGATAACGCCAGTCTCAGGGATCATTAATTGAGAGCCGAACAGGAGATTGATCGTACTGGTAACGGAAATGGCCATGCCTGAGGCGTCAGCGGCTACCACGTGGGATGTGCCTGGTCTAAATCTGAATCAGTCCGGCACAAGAAAAACCATCCCTGCTTCTCCTTTCTCCTGGATGCAGCTCACGTTACCAGACTTTCCAAGCCAGTAGGGTCATATGCCGATACGTTTTGAGTGTTCAAATCGCTGATCTTGCTACGGGTTCTGGCCGCTGTAGTTTCGTTAAGCATCTCTGTCTGGTATTCGTCCAGACCAGGAGTGAAAGATGGATCGCCGAGATTGGCTCGCTGAACAGGAATTGAATCAGTAATTTGTCCGAAATATTTTTGGACAAAGACAGTGAGAGTAGACGATATGACAAGTTTAGGGCTGTTAATGAATTAAGAGAGGCAGGAGTCTTGGCCAATAGAGAGATCGACGAGTCGCTCAAGAAAGGAAGACAAAAGTTGATGGTTTGACGAGTTGAGGAGTTGAGGATCTAGCCAAAGGGTAAATAAAGAGAGGATTAGAATCTCACCTCTCCGTATCCAAATCTAATTGCTTCATCAAAGCGGTGAGTACTCAAATTAAGAGTACTTGCGTACCCAAAATCTTTGTAGCCCTCAACAGTCTTCATGGCACTCATCGCCACAACTCCACTTGAAGGAGCGCTGCATGAGGTAAGCTTGAAGGCCCTGTAGGTAATCTGTGCAGGCTTTCTGATTGCTACGGCATAATTACTGAGATCAGCCAAAGTCATTGTCCCGCCTGCTGACTTTAGAGCGGTGATCGTAGCGTTTGCAATAGCACCAGTGTAGAATGCGTCTGGGCCGTATTGAGATATCACCTCTAAAGTATCGGCATACCGCTTCCTAGTAATGGTTTGGCCCAGAGCAACTCTGGTCCCATTGGGAGCAAAATCGATAGCCCATGTCGGATTGTTGACGAGAAAATCGTCCTGGCCTGCGGTGGCCGACTTCATTTGGTTGATCAGATCTTGAGTGACTTTGAAACCGTTACGAGCTACTTTTATCGCAGGCTTCATGATATGATTCCAGGAAAGCTTGCCATAGTACTTGTGTAGATGCTCGAGACCACGGAGTTCTCCGGGCACGCCACTTGGATGCAGTGTAAGCAAAAGTGAAAATTTGACGAAGATCAGTGTTTGTACCTGGCAAGACCCCCAAAAAGCGAGAGGTTGGTGTTGTTGTTATACATGTCCTGGAAAGCAGCTGCAGGAGCAGTTTCTCGAAAGTCGATGAATTCGTAGGAGCCATTGCTCCCTCTGACAATCATAAAGCCACCACCACCGATGCCGCTATGATACATGCCTAGATTCACGTTATGTTTTAGATTGATAACAGAAGAGTCGGCATAAAAACATACCAATCACTCCAACACAGAAGAGCGTGCCCACCAGCTGGGAAAAGGGCTTAGTCAATAACCATCAAACCCCAAGTAAAAAACATGGGCTTACTGCATCAGCAGCATTGCCTCCCTCACTGATCAAATCCACACCTATTCGACTACATACTGCGCTCTCCGACACGACAGCTCCCTTCGAGTCACTCACGTGATAATGTTCAGAACCTCGCTTATCAGCCGGCAATGCGTAGCCAAGCACGGCATGACTGCAAACGGAAAAGAGGAGAGCAGCGAGCAGGCTCTTCATGCTGAACAGTTTATCTTCCAATTGATATCTAGTAGGTAAACAGCGCTCCAAAATGGACCAAGGTATCTTGGAAAACTGTGCCGTCTTAAGGACCTGACTAGCCGTTCACTGCGGGGGGTCTAGTCCGGATCCTCACCTAGTTCAAATCGTCGCATACCCAAAAAGGAAGCTCAAGACCGTCGAGAACAACTATCTCTATCAATAGGTATCTAAGATGAGTAAATGAGACAAGGGATAGAACCTCGGGTTTTGTTAGATTAATAATCCAAAGATTTTGCAAGGCCTGATTGACGTTGAACAAGTGGACTGTCGCACAGGTGAATTCGTGAGAGGTGGCATTCACGGTAGATTGATGGTATTAAATGGATAATCTGAACAAAATCGAGCCAGAATGATATGTGTTTTGCCATGACGGAATCTGGAGTTGCCTAGGCGACGTCGCCACATGTATAGGCACCAGCACCGGTTCCGTCTCGCTCCAGCTTATGATGGAAGAGTACCCTTCTTATAGGGGCATTATCCCAGTTTGCCCAAGACTCCAAGGGTGTAATTGAGCGACGTGTCTTCTTCTTGTGCCCTTCACTAAATTCCAGATTCCGGCACCCGTGGGATTCTGCTTTGTGAATGCTGAATGCACTGGTAATTGTTATGCGCCGGCCGTAGGGAAGAGCATCTTTCTGTAGCCAGGACCCTTTAGTGATCATCCAGCGTCGTAGTGGCTTTCCGTCCATCTCTGACAATACAAAAGTCCGATTCAAGGCCCACCAAAAACGGCTTCCGAATAGTCCTTGGCGTGTTGACAGATTCCATGCTTCCCAGACCAGTCCGCGAATTTATCCTCTAATTCACAGGCTACCCAAGTAATCTCCTCCCAAAATCCTCTCTCGACATCGTATCCAAAAGTTTTGATTGTCTCTTGTGTATCTGTCCAAGCTCGCTGATATTTCCCATTTCCATCTGTGATCACATCAATTTTTGCAAAGATTGTTGCCGGGTTGAATCTGGGAAAGTTTGCATGAACGAAGAATGGCCCAGGAGGTTCCGCAACTGACGAGTTCTTAACACGCCACAATCCTTGCTGGGTTAGTCGATAGTCCTCCACAGGATCGTACTGGACCATTGCAGAACCTGCCAGATCCCCATCCGCTTTGAAGTGGCCAATAGCACGCACCGACTCGCTGACTTGGTAAACCGTTTCATTGAATACGCTGGCGGCGGCCAGGAACGTCTCTTTGTCCCCTTCACCTGGCGAACCCTGGGAGAGAAGTGCATAGTAAACATCTGGGCCATAGTAGTTATAGTACGTGGCCAGTAATAGAGATCGCTGATGTCCCTTCTTAGAGATAAGAATCTCACCAGTTTCACTTGATTGCCGTAACGTCGTTGAAGGGGTCGGCTGAGATGTTATATTGTAGAATAATGGCGACGCAGTAGATGCCCAGTAGTCCGGCCACAGTACCAGTCCGTGTGAAGCAAAGGGCTCCGCTGCAAATAGCTCCATTGGTTCGTGAATTGGGAAGGCATCGCTATCAAGGAACAGCAACTCCTCAAATGAGGAAAACAGCATCGAAACGACCTTGTATTGATAATGCGTAATACTGACTGATTTCGGGACTTTGTCGAGAATGTCGGAGAGAACAACACACTTGGCGTTGAGATCTGGGAGAACTGTTTCGCATATGTAGCTCTCATATTCTGTTTTGTCCGCCAAAAAGACCTCCATCGGCAGCTTTGAGCCTGTACGCCTGAGCATTCGTAGGGATATAACAAGTATAGGTAGGTAGCTGCCACCTGCTGTCGAGACGATCCCTCGAGTACCGGGGGTGTAGACCATCTTTGGTGGGTCGGTATTTAGCCTTTGGACTAAATCTGAGTGCGCGTTTCGCATCTTTTCCAGATCTTCGTTCGGCATTTCGAGTAGATCAGGTCGGGCAGGTCCATGTGTAGGGTTGAATCCAATGGCACCTGAGGAGCCCAGACGTTTCGGTGGCGGGCAGTCTGGCTTGTTGGATGCGAGCAGCGACTGAAAGGACCGCCAGAATTCGACCCGCGTATCCTCTACCGAAGTACTAGAGTTGTGGACAGAGACTTCCTCCAACTGAGCGCTGGTGTTATGGCTAGAGTGTTCCTCCACCGGAGCACTGATGTTGTGAACAGAGACCTCCTGCACCGGAGCAGTGTCATTGTAGCTGGAGTAATCGTGAACCGGAGATTGCACCGGTTCGTCCACAGGAGCTTCCACCGAAGCCTCTTCCGCAGCACTGGTCTTGTCACCGGCAAAAGTGTTCGGGATCGACGACCGCCATGCTGGAACGTGATGCCACTGAAACCCAACGTACAGTACCAGAACGGCGAAGATGGCGATTGATATCACCTTGAAGTGAGAGCGAGATGCGAGCATGTTCGCCGAAAGACTTCAAGGGAATGTATATCCGGACCTGTGGATGGGGGCTGGAAGTCGATTGGCAAAACATTTGCATACCTGGCCTAAAACGCGTATCATGTAAAACATGCATCATGCGCGCTACTCTCATTATATAATCTGGTTTAATATATTAGCGTGTGCAGAAAGGTTTAGAATCCTTGGCATTCATTTTTGCGCTGCCCCACGGTGATCCGTTTATAGAAGGAATTCAGAAATCAACCCCACCGCCCCCCAATTGCCCGAAATTGAAGCTATTCAGACCTCTTTGTTTGTTGACGTTCCTGACGTTCTTTCAGCTATGCCGGAATCACTTTCTGCAAGTTTGCGCTTCAAAATACTACGTCTTCTGCTACTTCATTGAACTCCTTCGGCAATCGCTGAAGAGATTCATTGTTGTCCTGCCACTGTATACAATGTTCAAGAGAACCTCTTTATGTATAACTCATCTTTTAGATCTCAATTTCGATTCAAAGATGCTTCTTGAAAGATCTTCAAGATCGCTGAAAATGATCTCATAGTCTATCTCGAAGATCAGTCGTGAATCATGCAGAAAGAGATGATCTGATACATATGAGAGAAGTGAGACATTAACATGCATCAATTCATGATATTAAGAATTCTGAAGAGAAAAGACTGAAGTATTAAAAAAGAACAGCGTGTAGAAGTCAGATAAAACGATGAGCTTCGTTTGAATTGAATAGCAGACATGCTTCGTTTGATGATTAAGCAGCTCATGTTCATGAATGAATTTTTATTCAATGAAATCACAAGCTGACATCATCAGATTTATGCTTTCGTTGATTAATCAGCTTATTATCAAGTTTTCAGAACAAGAAAGCATTGCTGAAGTATTTTTTCAATTTATATGAAAGACGAATATTTATTTTGCATCGATATTCATGAAAATTAATTCAACGATGAGACTTTCTTTCAATGATTAGCAGATGAACTGCTATCTTTATGCAGTTTCTTTTCGACTTTACACAGTGTGATCATCATGAATAACATAAATATTCATTGCAACAGTTGAATTGAAGAACTCATCATTTCACATGAATGTCAAATAAACTATTTATCTCGTTGAATTGATGATCTATCATTGATATGAATGTCAGATGTGATATTTATCTCTTTACTTGTTGAATTACAATCTCATAGAACTCATCTTCAGCGTATTAAAGATCTGAGTTTGTAAACATTTTAATGAAACATGATCTCATTTTGAAAACATTTTTGATGACTTTCTTCATTATGCTGTTAAACAAAACAAATGTGATAGATATTCAAGACAGCACTTCAAGCATTCAAATTACATCTTTGAAATAAACATCAGAACTTTGAAACAAGAATTGAAGATAGAAAATCAGAAATTTAATTCAGAAATTTAATTTTATTTAACGACTCAGTTTTAATAAAGTCTTAATCTTACATCAGATTGACTTGAAGAGCTTCAGATCTTTCTTAAATGCACGAGTCATTTCATCTGATACTTCTACTTGTATAGCAGTTTAATAGATAACAGACGTTGAATCTGTCATATCTTTCAAATCATTCATAGATCACATCTGAACATTTATTATGAGTCTCATCTTTGCAAGCTTTTGTTTGATTGTTTGACGTGAGATTTTGTTTATCTTTCAGATGAAGAACTGATTAAATATCTTCTTCATCTCTTCTGATTCTTCAATGAAGCTTAATCATTGAGCTGCAATTGCAGACTGAAATGATAGAGAAGAAGAAGAAAAAAAAGATTAAAAGAAGAAGAAGAAGTAAACTGAAATGATGAAGATTGCTGTCATTGAATAAACTGCAAAGACTGTTGTCACGAAGAAGACTGTAAAGACTGCTGTCACGAAAGAGACTGTGAAGATTGCTGTCATGATTGATAAGACAATTGATAGAAAGAATAAATAAATGATTGTTATCATGATAATCATTGTAAAAGAAAAGATTGCTGAAATAATGATGAATGAGATTCTGAAGCTTTCTGATGCAAGTTCATTCATTTTATCTGATTAATCATTGTCTCACTCATTCGCATTTTCATTTGCTGTTCATTGAATCTTGTAAATCTCGTCATAAAATCTTTCTTTTTCACTCGCTTTGCTTTGATATTCAATCTTTTCTCATGCAGATCTGATTAACAAGACAGCGAGATAACAAAGCTCTGTTTATCACTTCAAAAGTTATATAAAGAGATAAAAGATTGCTCAATGCTGATGTTTGCTTCATCGTTAGATATCATCTTACTTCATAAAGACTGTTGAATGTGATTCATATTATAGTGCTTGTCTGTGAAATTCATGAAACAGAAGTCATTCTGATTTCTACAATGTTCATCGTTGCATTGTCAATGATTCAGCAATGCTTTATTGAAATTGTCAATGTCAGCAAGTGTTTTTGCTTTGATTCAAACTCAATTCAGAAGCTGATTGATGCAAATGCATCTTTGATGAGATCTTTCATCAACATCAGAATCTTTAGAAACAATTTCAGTAAATCTTTTACAAGTAGACTTTTCAATCTTCGCGTTGATCTTTATCTTAATTGTATAGTCAGTAATTTTCTCTTCAGTCAAAGTGAGCAAGATCTTCTTTCATTCTAACTCATTAAAGTCATTAATAAACTGCTGCTTTCAAGTGACTTTTGATCTATTAGCTTTGATGATGATTATTCAATTAGTGATAATTCAGTTCTTGACATCATCATCTTTGATCTTAATAGTCTCATTTAAAATCTCTTTGAAGCTTTAGATCTGAAACTTCAAAGTCAACATTTGAGCAATGTGATTAAATCATTTAAGTTTTCAATTTACATGAAGACAGATTGATATAAACAGCATAAAATCATCAACTCGATCTTCAAAGTTCATAACTTTAAGCTCAAAGATAAACAGTTTATTTGTTTTTTTTCTAGTCTGATGATTCAAACGATGACGATGTATAGTCTTTTGTTCATCATGCTCATTTATTTCTGTTTATCATAAAGTCTCTTTATGAGCTTTATTGTCTTTCAATCTTCGAGCAGCATCGACTCAATTCTGTTGTTTTTTTTGATGCTTTGCACATGCAGCAATTTCTGCAGCTGAAAAAGTTATTGATCTTTCAACTCTATTTTTAGAAATGTTGAGTTCATTCTTTTAATATTTAGAACATGACAATGATGAGAGTGAATCAAATCGTGAATGTCTTAGTGAAGAAGATTCAGATCATCAAGAAAGTGAAGACAACTGAGATTCAAAAGATGAGAATTGTCAAGAAGTTGAAAACAGTTCAGAAGTTGAAGACAATCGAGAATCATCTACATTCGATGAAATGAGAACTCGTCTACGATGATGATTGAGAAGAGCAGCTCGATCGAAGAGAGCAGCTCAATCGAAGAGAGCAGCTCAATCGAAGAGAGCAGCTCAATCGAAGAGATCAGCTCGATCAGTGATCTTTGACTGTTCAGCTCGAGTCGTCGATTTTCTACGTCTTTCGAATGCTTTAGAGAAGATGAGAGAATCATCTAGAGATAGATTTTGACTTCGACGTTGAGACATTTCGAATAAAAACGATCGATTACAAGAACGTCAGGAACGTCAACAAACAAAGAGATCTGAATAGCTTCAATTTCGGGCAATTGAGGGGCGGTGAGATTGATTTCTGAATTTCTTCTATAAACGGATCATCGTGGGGCAGAGCGAAAACGAATGCCAAGGATTCTAAACCTTTCTGCATACGCTAATACCTTAAGCGCGTTTCGGTCATAAATAGAATTCCCCTTGTCTGCAAATTCATTATGAGTTATTTCATCCACAGATCAAATGCTCTTGTTCATGGATCGAAGACCCAATAGACGGAGAACCTCAGCCATGAATAGGAGTTGATCCCAGTGGATGGAAACCTTTCCAATTTATCAATGATGTTCCTAGACCACGCGAGTTCAAGCGAGCGTTGTCATTGCTACCACATAGGAGGATTGAAGGTCACTGTATGAATTCTGCCTATCAATGGCTGAAAGTCTTCATCAGTAGGGATCTCCCTCCATCGACTATATTTGGTCATGGACGAGAAAAATTCATGGACAGTGCGCAACGTGTGGCATGGAAAGGTGCAATATTCCTCAATTATCGAATTCTATGGTACTAAATGCTGTCATTTTCTTCCTTTTCACTCTCTTTCCTTTTGCACCCCCATCGAAAACGAAGTCATCTATTACACTGTGTGGCTATACATGCCAATCTCGAATCTCTACAACGTAAAGCGAGAGGGTGTTTCTGTGTGTTCAAGTACAGGTCGATGTGTGTGGTGTGAGTTGAAAGAAGGATAACATGCCGCCTTCCTGGCCCGCCGCGGATGCTCCACTCAGAGGTATACCACTACATGCGCAACGCGCATCAGACGTTTTTTGGATGTAACAACGGACCCGACACTACCCTTACGTTGATGTTGACTAGCATGCTCTTGCACAAGCAGTTCTACAGTTTCGCGGAACGTCCCGAGGATTTCGATCCCTAACGATCCACCGATGTATTTCACTAGAATACGCGGGAGCCGACCTGTTTGGTACGCTGCAGGAATCAAAAGAGGACAGCCTCAACGCTTCGTACCGATGTAAGCACATTTACCTGGCAACCTATGTGTTCTTCATGGCCGTCCTATCAGCTGAAACGGGATCTTCGAGTTCAAACAATTCAATTCGAATTCTTCTTCACAATCACAGCGCTTCCCGACCATGAGCGCAGCAAGGTTGAGGCATGAGCAAACCCATAAGAAGACTCAAATAATAGGGTGATGTTCGGATAGTATTAAGTGTAATCCAGATCAGATGTGCAGCAAACAGAAGGTGGGATTAGTAATTGTAGCAGCGCATAAAGGATCGCATGTCGGGTTGGAGATGTTCGGGATTTTCATCAATCATCAGGTCCGTACGAAGCCCTTGGGATGGTGGGGGCGATGATTTACTTTGCGTTGGGGCGTGTGTTGGCCCAATCAAGGGGATCAGGCGGTATCTGCAGGGCAGGTGGGGGTCAGCTTACAGAACATGCAGGCGTCCATCCTCGCCTCATGTTGACATTAATTTGGCAACTAAGAGGGGCCGACTGGTCGTGGCCCTCACCGACTCGGATTGAATACGAGACACACGGCATCCTTTTCCTAGCTTTACCTAGAACCATCTCGCTTCTTGGCATGGCCACAACCGCTTGGCAGCTCACGCGGCATCCTACCGGCGATATGGCTTGTTCTGAACCTCGAGGCTTGCGGTCACGATCAGAGAAGGATCTGTGGACAAATGTAGTTTGCACTCTTCGTACCCAAGTCAACTCGTTGTCTCCCTGTCTAGCCGTCGCGGTTTTGGTTCTGCTTCACATTTTCCTCCCTGTATCTTGTTGATATCGCCGGTGATGATGATCAGACAATTTTGGACGGTCATAGTGAGCGTAGCCTTCGTATTGCAAAATGCGGAAGCTGCGACAACGGCGCCGACCTGGCCCTCGTCCGTGGATGAGCTGGAAGATATCATGCTACTCAATACAGGCTACCAGTCGCGAGGCTTCGCAGATTTCGTCACTCCTTGCTCCTTCTCGGCGCAAGGAAATGGACACATCGCGTCTGCTGAGTGGATTCGAACGGCGTTTCACGACATGGCTACCGGCAACGTATTCTTAGGGCAAGGTGGTTTAGACGCGTCGCTCGTTTTTGAGCTTGGTGGCGACAACATCGGTACCGCTTTCGCCACGACACTGACGACATACGCGCCGTATTTGTCAAGTCGGTCGTCAATGGCAGATATAATCGCTATGGGCATTTATACAGCGGTGCGCTCTTGTGGAGGTCCTGCGGTGCCAATTAGGACAGGAAGGATCGATGCAACGGCAGCAGGCCCTCCCGGTGTTCCGCTCCCACAGAATTCGCTGTTCACATTCGAGAACCAATTTGCCAGGACTGGCTTCAATACTACCGAGATGATTGCAGTGACAGCATGTGGACATACTGTAGGCGGAGTGCATGCTGGCAACTTCCCTCAGATTGTCCCACCCGGGACCGTGCCGAACGACTATAAGCTTATGGATTCGACAACCGTCTTTGACGAGAGGATTGCTTCGGAATATGTCTCAGGTAATTCCACGGACCCTCTGACCGTCGGACCCTCGAAAGCCGCAGGAATGGATTCGGACGCCAAGGTCTTTGCAGGCGATGGGAATGTCACGATAAAAGCCATGGCGGACCCGGCAACGTTCGCGAGCATGTGCAAGACGATGCTGCAGAAGATGATTGAGGTAGTCCCGAGCGGCACGGTTCTTACGGATCCGATTGTACCTTACGAGGTCAAGCCAAATGCGCTCCAGCTTACTTTGCTCAAAGCCGGCAATCAAATCTTGTTCGCGGGCGAGATTCGAGTCAGGACCACCGTCCGTCCAGCTTCCAAGATCGCCAGTGTAAAACTTGTGTACAAAGATCGCTCTGGTGGCAAAGGTTGTGGCGATTGTACCATCAGCACCCAGCCGAAAGGAACTGCTGCAGGATTCGATGACAGCTTTACGGTGAGTACATCCCTGAACATCGTGTTGGCGATCAAACAACACCTTAGCTATTTCCTTGCTAACAATCCGACAGTTCTACTCATTCTCCTCTTCCTTGCACTCCAAAACTTCCATCTCGGCCTTCAACGTGCTCGTAACCCTCGTAGGTGGAGCGACGGAGATGCACGATAACAACGGAGTCGGATTTCCTGTCCAAGATTCAATCATGCTGCAGACTCCTCAAAGCTGCTTGCTCCCGGCCCAATTCTTAAACGAGAAGCAGAATCTAACAGTCGTGGCTGCGGTGAGTGCTCTAGATATCCGGCCACCAAAGGCCACCTTCCCCCTTCCACTTTACTAAACAAGTCTCTAGGTCCGCGACACGCTGTCCGCCACTCCAGTAAACCTAACCCTAACCCTTCGAATCCCCAGAGCCGGTCTCGTCGTTCCAGGCCTGCAAACGACATCAGTACCCATGACCAAACAATCCACCCTGGGCCCTTACCACCTTTACGTCGCCACCTACGGTTTAGATCCGACTCAGAGCCTCAACACCAAGTTCGACGTCGCGGTCGGCAGCGTCGCGGACAGCTTTAAGAATACGGGGGATCTGCCGAGTGCGTGCGCGCCGCTGAGCTCGAACTCGTCCAATACAACCTCTTCGTATCGGTAATGTCGTATATTGCGTATCGGGCGTTTTAGTTGGGGGGGGGAAGTGTCCAGAATGGGGTTACGGCGGGTTCGCATCGTGGATATTGATTGCGCGCCGTTAATATAGCAGGCAACTTTAACTCGTCTGCTTAATGCATTTTGAAGCATGTCTATATCATTCGGAGGGACTGGGGGCGGCCAGAGCGCACAGGCTAGCAATCATGAGGAATGAAGATGTATGAATGTCATGAAAGATGGGGCGGGATACGCACTGGATGATCTCGACGAGAGAACAGAGCGTGCTGATCCTGAATAACCTCATAATCGCCTATTCGAAACGTATCTCTCCACCCCTATCCCCCCCCCCCCCGCCGCAGCCCCATCCACCGCCTCAAACCCCCTCCACATGCCCCCACCCCTCCCCCTCCTTCTCCTTCTCCAACCCCAACCCCCTCAACCTCTCCCTCACCGCCCCCGCATTGCCCCCCACAGCCGAGCTATTCCGCCTCGTCTCCTGCGTGTAGTGTTCGGCGTAGGCTAGCGGCCGCGTCGAGGAAATGGCGTCGGGGTCCTTGCAGACGAGGAGGGAAGGGTGGGTGCGGAAGAGGCGGTCGATGTCTTCGAGGGTGCGGGAGGAGGTTTCCTGGGGTTGTGCGTTAGTGGGTATGGGGGTAGAGGGGTTAGGGGAAAAGGGGAGGATGGAGGATGGAGAATGGAGAGGGAGACGGACGGGGTAAAAGAGGTAGACGATGGGGACAAAGGCGGCGTTGAAGAGGGTCCAGATGATGTAGAATTTCCATTGCAGGGTCTGGATGCCGATGGGTGTGATTTCAACGACTTGATGCGCGGAAGAAGAAGAAGAATTAGCCCTGCCTGATTCCCACTTCTTCCCTCGTCTTCGCAAAAGGGGAAATACCCATGAAATTAAACGCCCAATTCGAGGCCGTACCCAACGCGGCACCCTTCGTCCGCATACTAATCGAATTGATCTCCGTCGGGTAAAGCCAGGGTACGCCCTGCCATCCGATACCGAAGAAAACATAGTAGAGGAAGAAAAACGCCACGGACGCGGAGGCGACTTGCTTGCTGGCGGCATAGCCGGGCAGCTCGTTGTAGCGCAGGAGAACGGTGATGCAGAGGTAGCAGAACGCCTGGCCGGCGGCCGCGTACATCATCAGCTTCCTGCGACCCCATTTCTCGACGTGGGGGATGCCGATGAGGCTGAAGAGGAGATAGGAGACGGAGTTGCAGGCTGCGAGCAGCCTTGCGAGCTTCTCGTCCAGCCCAACGGATTGGATCAGCACCGTGGGCAGGTAGTACGACGTTACATTAATGCCCGCCAGCTGCTGCATCGCCTGCGTGCCTGCTCCAAGTACCAGCCTTCGGACTGTGCACGTGCCCGCGGTGCCGGTGCGGCCGCGCAGTAGATCCCACCAGCTGACACCGTGCTCGCGCTCATAGGCGGCGGCCCACTGGATTTCCTTGGACTCGGTGATGACCCAGGCGTCGTCGAGGTCTTTGGCTTCGAGGTCGGCGATGATGGCTTCGGCTTGTTCAATGTGGCCGTGGGAGATGAGCCAGCGGGGGGATTCGGGGAGCCATGGGACGGTGGCGAAGAGGACGAAGATGAAGATGAATTGGAAGGCGAGGGGGAGGCGCCAGGATACGGGGCCGTTGACGAAAGAGAAGCCGTAGGTTACCCTGGGAGGGTTTTAGCTTCTTTTCTTTTCGGAACTCTTTTATGGGGGTTTAATGGTTACCAATTCGATAGGGAGAAGCCTGCGATGTTCAAGATCATCTCGATGACGACCAATTTACCTGTGATTCATGTCAGTACGGGCTTTCAGAGCTAGTTACGAAAAAGGGGTGCGATGGATGAGATCAATGGCCTCGTATTCCATGGAACGTACCTCTCCAAGCCGCCTTTGAGGTTTCCGACTGCCAAACAGGAGCTGTCGCCGTATTCAAGCCATTCCCAAGCCCAGTTACAATTCGGCCAACAATCATTTGAGGAACCGAATAGGCTGTTATCTGAAGAATAGCACCAATGCTCATAACAGTGGTGCCAACAAGGATCGACTTCTTCCTTCCTAACCGTTCGCCAACAGAAAAGGCCGCGATTGCTCCAAAGAAGCATCTGTTGGAACGTTCTTGTCAGTGGGCCGTACTTGGCCGAGTAGATACTAGATAAGAAGGGTCAGGGATATGTACCCAACGTCATAGAGGGCGGTCACCGTTCCGATCAAGGAGGTATGTGAAGGTCCTTCCAAATTCAATGTCTTGAGGAAATCGGGTGTCACAATTACTCCCCCTGACACGGACTTAGTGCCAGTGCTCAGAAATTCAATATATCTTTCGGATGGATAAGAGAAGCCAGAACGAGAAGCACAAAAGATCCAATTAAGGTTTGGAAATCACTTCATGATGACAAGAAAGAGGGAACCCACCAAAGACACCCTGATCATATCCAAACAGCGTCATATCAGTACTGCATGCCACCGAAATCCAGAAGGTTAGCCATCCTACAGAGGTTAACATCATAATCTCTATCTCGACGAGGAAACCAATACCTCCAGTAAGCCCAAAATACGGCGCCATAACGGCCTATATTCCCAGCAAATAATCTATGAACAGAAGACAAGCAACAACATAGAGGGAAAACGATAATTATATGATCCAGATTGCTCTCCAGGTTGCTATCAACGGAGTCGTGCGTCAGAGGCGGGGATTGCGGGGTAACCGTCCAGGGTCAGGGATTTGGTCAACGGCTGGTCAAACCCTAATTCTGCTTTGAACCAATCATGTCCTTTTTCGTCGGTCCGACTACCGGGTTTAGTGCTTCGCTTCCCCAGATCTGACCCGTCAGAAGTTGACCATACCTACCTTAGGTTAGGTATCTTGAAACGGCTGATGTGGCGCGTGAGTTATATCCGGCTCTAGCTCGAAGGTCGCAATGACGAAGATGACTGCCATGAGCTCCATGCCACTGTAGGCGTATGTTCTGTTCTGAGAAAGAACAACGAGTCAATCGCGAGAATTAGGTGGTAGCCTTTCTATCTTTTTTCTTTTCTCTTTCCCTTTCTGATACTTTGTTTATCCTTGTTAAGAGACCAGTCTTTCCCAAAAGAGCAAGGGAGCTCTATAGACGCCGTAGGATACTCGCACTGACGGCCGTTCTAGCTATGCGACTGGAAACGTAAAAATCGTTGCTAACAAAAAGCACATTGCTCCAAGTTGATGTTTCTAGATGGCGTAGAAAAGACCATACTTCCAGCTCGAGAATTCTATCTCCCAAAAGTTGTAAGGAAAAAATGGAATCATTCACGACCATCGTGCAAGCGCGCTGGTTCGGCCAAGGGCTCACCAGTAGGGTATAGCACATAGATAAGGGTGAGTTCGCCTCGCATTCTGCGCGGTTTGACCATCCAGCCCATGGAACCCAGATCTACCCTAGCAATGGGGAGGCCTTTCTCTCCGGTATCGACCCGCCGATCAGATTTTGGCAGAGCCACGTGAAATAGTCTCTACCAATTAGTTGGTCTGCGCTAGGTCACAATAGTCAAGTCTCGAGCGAACGTGAACAGACCTTTCACGGCAAGATAGGTTGACTGAAATACTCTCTAGTACCTCCTCCGTAATTTTGTAAACAATGATCGGTCTTTCTGGGGTGATCTTATCGTGATCAGCAGTTGCGATGTCTTGGCCATCATGCATAGAGGTCTGTCGAATGCTGCTTAGCTGGGGTTTGGCGAATTGGGGCTCTGAGAGCTGAGTCACTCACCGCTGTCACTATAGTTTGTGCATCTTCGGCTTACTGACATCTTTTTGGAGAAGCTGGACTTTAATCGCCGACTCTTCGGACTTTGTCTTACGGTTCTCACCAAGGCGTGGGTGTGGTAGCAATGGCCTTGGTGATATCACTGTCTGTCCTTGAATGTCCGAATTGTCTGAAGGGCTGGACGAGCTTGAAGAGCTGAATCTCGGCTCAGATGGCTTCGAATTCATTGCCGTAAGAGCCTATTGGTCCAATCTTGTCGACTTCGGTCCGATGAGGACAATCTGCGGTAGATAGAGCTCGTTAGATCTGAGGCGACGGGAAGAAAATGGCTGTCACGTTCCCTCTGTTCAGGATGTCTGTTTTCTGGCATTTGGGCGCTGGGGATCACAATCTCTACATTGATGTGTGCCGATAGGTGCAAAGTGTTCCCACAATCATTGTGTCTTTGGCCGTACATGAGGCTGTTCGTCGGGCTTGAAACGAATGCTTTCAAGCACACCAACTACCCGCTGATCCCCACCAGGCGTGGAATGTTGACTCTTGACCGTCTCGCTATGAGATCTGACTCTTTATTACGCTTAGATCCAAACGGCGGCCTGACATATTCAACCCATGGATAGACTCTATCACGATTGTAATAGCATGTCATCTATTACGGAGCGATTAATCGATGTTGTATAGTGTCGAGATCAAACCTCGAAGTCCCTACCCAGCAGCAACGTCGTTGTTAGAAGAAGCACGCATCCGAGAGAAACACATCAGACGCGTCATCTCTGGGCACTTTTGTACTTTGCATACTTCTAGAGATGCACAACTTCATATAGATTGCCATTCATCGCAGTGAAGGGGAGGAGCTTACTTATAAAACCGCCCGCGGAACGCCAAAAGCCGTCAAGACAACGGAACCAGACGAGTCAATAAGGATATTCTCCGACTTAGTATTTTTATAACGATGCATCAGATTCGTGTATATAGCCCAGTGCTTGCGTGAGGCAGACATGAAAGTGGCGAGGCTTTCGGTCCTCTGCGTAAAAGGTACCCCAAGCGGCCAGGAATCCTGGCGACGCACATGATCATGACTGGGACCGGCCTTCGCAAGAGTTCATTCTTTCTTATGGGCATTGCTGACTGTTCTCTCCAATGTCACTGTCCCATCAGACCGATTATCTTGACATTAAGACTGGCTTCTCCGACTTCTGCCGTCGTCGAGGTTTTCCGTTTCTTTGAATATGCGCTGCATAACCATCTCCAAACTGGGATTGTTGGTTGACAATGATGCATCAGAGTACTCTGTATCAAGGAGTTTGATTGGCTTAAAATAAGACGGAGCGGCAGCAGTCGCACAAGCGACCTGCCAGATCTCAAAAGAATTGATATCGTCAGGGTTTCTTTCGAGGGGAACAAGTGATCTGCTAGAAAGACTGTACGAGCGAAAGAGATATGGTGTTTGCGAATGCTTTCTTGGACCGCTCTTGATGGAGCAAACGACGGTCATACACCTGAACGCATCTGACTTGAATCGGCTGTTCTCTTCGTCTGGGCTTGGTTGGGCACGAGGCAGACTTTGGAATTTTCGATCCATTGCCACACTTCTCGTAGTATCTTTAGTGTTCCCCCAAAAACTAACGAGGTCTTCCCAAAGATATTGCAGCATAAGTCTTTGTAGTTCTCCAACGCCAAATCAACATCCATCCTCAACCGCCCGAGCATAATCGCAATTAGGCCTCCTGTACTTGTCCCCGCAATGTAGTCAAAGTAGTGGCATGGTCTGTAGTCGAGCCTCTCCTTCACTTCTTCTTCTTCTTCCTCCTCTCTACATGGAATGTCATGCACCTCTTTGGTAGAGTGAGGCGCTTCGTCAACTAGCGAAGAGAAAGTGCCCGATACTGCGCTTGGATTCGCGGCCCGCTCAAACTTCCTTACCTCTTTCATGAGTGCCTGAAGAATTAACTGCGAGGAGAAGCCTCGTGTTCCACCCCCGTCCAGGCACAAAATACATTGCTTCGCCCGTGGCTGTTCCCCAAAGCTTGTCAAGGAATCAGAATCCTCGGAAGAAGCCATTCTTTACCGGTGAGCTTTGCGCGTGTGTGTGATCGAGGGAGATGTTGTAGAACGTGAGCTGTAAGGTTGATGTGGATCTGACAGCCAGTACTTTTGAGATCTGTGTTTGGGGAATGATGTGATATTATTGCGTGGATATGAATAAGTGGGAACGGCAGCTATGTGAATAAAACTCCACACAACTTAGCCTCAATGTATCCATTCATCCATACGTGGACCTGTCCATATCAGCGATTCCGCCAATCGAAGGTACTCTTTCCCAAAATGAAACGTACGCAACAGTCCTTTAGGAAGAACACCATCGCATCCACCCTGTACGCCAGTGCTACTCAATCAGACACCCCTCAACGAGATAACGCCGTATCGTATTATGTATTGTTATGCATGAGTGTCTGCCTCTGGCATTTGTTGGATGAGATCGATAGGATTGATTCCTGAGCTTGAGACTCTACAGATTGCAATGAGGCGATAATATTGTCAGCAGCCGTTTTGCCTCTAAAAGCCGTTGCCTAATTCGCCCTCAGTCATTTGGCGTAAAAGAGAAATTGTGAGATAACCAATTTAAAATGAGAACAGACTAACACTGTGGACTTCCCTGACCCCATCGATCAAAAGGCAACAGGACTGGATTAAAGCCCTTCTTCGTCAGAGCAAGTTTGACAGTTCAAAGCACTCGTGATGTTGAGAACTTCCTAGTTAGGGAGAGTCAGAGTTGGCTGACTTCCCAGTCAATTCCCAAGTTGACTAGCTACGAGCCCCAAGCTAGGTCTTCGACAGACTTTCATGGCCTGCTTTGGTCATCTCAAGTATTTCCTCGTCTTCCGGCACATACTTGTACCATTCAGCCATCTTCTTCTGTGTCGGCAAGCACAATTCGATGGATCTGATGAATTCCGGTCTTCTCTGACGGAATGCGTCCTCTGACAGTTTGACCATAGTATTCAAAGGTAACATTTCCTTCCCTTTTTCCCAGTTTTCTAAAGCCGCATTCAATATCAAAGTAGCCTTTCTGTTAATCCACATAACACCGCCAACAAAAGTTTCTTCATCCACAATGGGATCGAACCGCATATGGCTTTGCCATTCACCAAACTTCCAAGACTCCAGCATCAACTCTACCCTTGTGTTCACGTACAGATCCCATGGCATGATAGGCTCGTAATGGCCGTATTGGGCGCCAGAAAGGTCTAGAGCATATGGTTTACCGCACCTAAGCGTAACTAACAGAACCACATGGGGGTAATCATCACTATGTTCTGTGCCAAAGATGTCGATCTTGATCAAGTGACGCCGCTTGTTCTTCGGTTTTAAGACCACCTCTATGATATTGGAGTAGATACCTAGTCCGTATCAATTTGAGTGTTGAGATGGAAGAAAGCCTGAAATCTTGTTCTCAATCAGAAATCTCGGCCTACACGTACCTTTGAGCATTGTCTTGATGGCTTCGTGCATGTAACCAACGGTTTCATCACAACATAGCCATGCCAAGACCGCATTTCTCTCTTCTTCATCTGCAAAGAGATTGGTGGGAAAGGGTAAGAGTAAAGACGTGTAATATCCTTCCTAGAGGTACATGATATCACCTTTCCTCTCGACTATTACTATGTGCTGATCAAAGAGCCTTTCTCGAAACTAGTAGAACAACGTTTGAATTGTGAACCCGGCACGGTATAGTGACCTGCACTCTTGAATCGCTTTGCAGGCTGCTTTGTGATTGGCCCAGTCGCCTTTCTGGCAAGCGCTGCTGCAATAGTACGTTTTCGAAGCTTCTTCTTCCAGGGTGTCGGGAGTCCAGTTGCAGCCAGTACAAACGTTCGTGGTGTCTTTATGGCAGTGAGCACACAAACCACTCTGTAACGTAGTCGTAGAAAACATGAAGGCTGCGGTGATTAGAGTAGAGAAGGCCAGTACTCTGAGCCAGGCGTTGAGGCATTAAAACTCGTCAAACCCCTCAGGACCAGGACTAAAGAGTAGTGTGCGTTTAGTGGCTGTTGAAATAAACATAAGTCAAGTGAGAGTTGAAGGAAACAAAAACCAGGCGTAAGATCTTGACTTTACCAAGAGCAGTGAAGTGATTAAGACAAAAAAGTAGAATGTGATATTATAGTAAATGGAACTGCCGCGTTCATAGCATTGTGTCAACAAGCTCATCAGGAGATGGATCACAGGCGAATCTATGATAGGCACTTACTGCATGAGAACAGATGAGTTGTCATGTCAAAGGAGGAATCAAGATTCAGGAGTTTGCACCCCCCTTGGCAAGATAAGCCATGACAAGGCAAGTGTGCCATATCGTAGAAAACATATTAGGAAGCTGGGTAGACATCTGCTGAAGACGATGAAGAAAATCTCCAAGTTCGGACACATCTGATCTTGTTGGGTCTCTTGGACCTTTGACGGCTGGCTTGAGCTATGCATTACACCCTAGCTCTCTCGCAGTGTCTCAGTACTTGATGCAGTTCTAAGTTGATGGTTACCTTGATATCTCGATGTGGCTTTGTAAAAATCTCGCGAATGTGGTATGTAAGCTAGTGCAACACCGAAGCACGCTAAGGTGAGAGTTATGCAACTTCAAACCCAACAGAACAATCGGTGTCACTTCATCTGGCGACCATTTCGATCATGAAGCTCTCACCAGCTGTCCAGCCGCTCGCAAGAGTCTTCAACATCCCTCTCTGTCCTCCTAACCGCTCTCTACCGTTCTTCCCCCTGCCATCGTTACGCCACTCCTCAACGACAATTTACCCATCCATCCTCTCACAGACCCACGCCTTCAGCACAACTCCCATCGCCCACGGACGCAAAGACCACAAGCAACCCAGAGGCGACAGACGAATAAGTCCATCTCCCCTCCCTACCCATCCCCCCCTTTAATCCTATACGCAAAACTAATACCCTGACCTAATAGCACTGATCCGCTACCATCTATACCACCCCCTAACACCCCGGCCCCTGCGCTTCTCCCGCCTCCGCTCTCTCCGTCACTGGACTATCCACCGCGCCTACCAACTCCAACGTTTCAAAGATAATCAAAAGCGAGAGTTGGAGCTCGAAAGACAGTACAATGCTATGCGAGCAGCTTGTGAGGAGTTAAGGTTGGGTGTGGACGATGGAGGGAGACTGTATCGGCAAGCTACGTCAAGGAAGGGGATTTTCGGAGGAGTGAAAATGGAAGGGGGGTTTTTTGGGAATGGTGGGGTGCCGCCGGAGTATGCGAGGGGGCAGACGGAGGGGCCGGGGAGAGCGGGTTGGGACGAGGGGTGGACTAGGTGATGGGAGCGGAGAGAGGCTGGGGAATCGTATGCGAGGATGACGGGCAGGATGTGTCTATATGTGGATATTGGGAGACTGGAGGTCCAAACTAGAAGGCGGCATTGTCGGTTCATCTATGTTCTTCTGTACGGTTATCGTACAGGTGGCTCTCTGTACCATTGAAGGTCTTACAGAATCCCTAACCAACTCCTCGACACTATTGAGGCTATCGTTTTTGCGAGTGGGTTTCGCTACGTTCCTGGTGATATACATGATGGCTGAAGGAGAACTTTATGCCCACCGCCCTATGGTAGTCCCGGCGTATAGACTTTCCTACAGCCGCTTCCCATTTTACAAATTTCCTTGGGGTACACCTTCTGCAGCAATAGGCAGAGCAGAGCATATGTGGGTAAAACTTGTTCAATATGTAACAAGTGGGATCCAAAATTACCCCGTCTATAGCTTTTCACGCTAATCACCACGACTCGAGCTTCACAACATCCGCCATAGAGCAAATATGTAGAGCCACTAACACCGGAAAATGCTGAGCAAACGCATAGGTTATCGAAAGCTCCGGTAAAAGACCGTCCAAAACACAGCCCAGCCCTAAACACCGAGTATAGACAGCAGTATCCGTGATCGTATCCATAAAACCGCTTCACAGAATAACACAGCACCCTCCTCCTTCACCCTTCTCGAATGTGAGCAGAGCAGCTCGTGTGGCTGCTTCGAAAACGTCATCTACGCCTTCGCCGGTCAGGGATGAGCATTCTAGGTATTTTCGCGCTCCAATTTCGCGGCCAGCATTATGACCCTCTTGTTCTGTCGTAAAGTGCAGCGATTTCTTCCGCATTTCTTCTACAGCGACAGGGTCTTCTCGGAGATCTTTCTTCAGTCCGACAAGTATTATCGGTACATTGGGGCAGCGTTCGTTGGCTTCTTCAACCCACTAGAAACCAGTCAGATAAATACAGCTTAGAAGTAAGATCAATTCATGTTCACCTTGTGCTTAACATTATCTAGTGAATCTGGGGTGTCGATAGAGAAGCCGATCAAGATAACATGTGCTTTTGAGTATGCCAATGGCCGCAATCTTTCATAGTCTTCCTGGCCTGCCGTGTCCCATAATGCCAGTTGTACAGACTTGCCGTCGACTCTGCAATCTGTTACGTAGTTTTCGAAAACTGTTGGTACCTGAAGGCGGACAGCTTCAAATCAGCAAGATCTCCAGTATCTAAAGCGGTCCAATCCAGGGAATCGTGCCAGAAAAGGTCTACATACATAATGCTGTTCGATGTTAGCTTGAACATAACTAACGTTGTATGACTGGCTATGCTTACTGTTGGGAAATAGCCTAATGTAAAGACGCTGAGGAGACTTGTCTTGCCGCAAGCACCGTCGCCAATTATGACAAGCTTTCTATTTTTCGCACAGCAGAGTCAGCCTCCAGACTTAGAACCTAGAACCAAGCTTTTTAGAGTCGTGAAGTTCCGTCAGGAACCGTCTGTTTGGAGAACTTCGGCTTGTCTCAGTAGTGACCCGGATTCATGACAGCGAATCTCCTTGTTAAGATGCAAGAGACACTTTGGAAACGACGCGGCGTCTGTAAAGAGGGTTTGCCCCAGTGTAGCTGGAAGTGTCTGGACACACTCGCGGCTTGTCTAAGCCGGCTTGCTCGATATCCCCATTGGAAAGCAGCACTATGGATAAAGCCCGTCGCCCGTGATCCACATACCTTCGCATAACATTCTGCCCGTTTTGTTGTGCCATCGTAGGCCCGCACTGACTCCGCGCTCCTCAGAACCACAGCCAGAAAGAAGATACCAAGGTCCTGATAGAGATGAGAACAACTGGATGGAAGCAGTCGGAGCAGATGGCTCGTTCTCTGCTCTTGTATCGGCGATGCGTCACTTCTGCCAGCGGCGAACCGTCAGGGGCTGAGCTGTCGTTCACGGTAACACAAAGGCGAGGCCGCGATTCTCGTTCCCCGCTCTCCCAGTCGACGATAGGGATCGCCGATTGGAATTAATCGTTCGCCACCAAAGACCGAGAAGCTGTATGGTACAGACGTAGCGAAGTAGATATGTAGCTTGACATTCGGATACAGCGATTGGAGGTATTCGACGCCGCTTGTTGGTTTATGCACGTTGTACCTGGCGTACGGAGAGGACCGCTAGTGGTTACGTTCACTGAGACCCTCTTACGTCGAACTACGAACACCGAACCTCTGCTACTCCAGTACTGTACCTGAAGGCCATCCGGATCTGAAAAAAACCGAGAATCCAAGTCCCTCTATCCCACTCATACGTGCCTTAGCTTGCTGGTTCCCAGACTCGCGGAATCGCGTTCCGTATCCCAAGGATTAGTGGAGGGGCCACCACCCTTCTCCAAACAATCTCCACAACAACACATAGCCGGAGGAAGACCTTGATTGTTTTTACATGTCACGGAGGTTTCAACATTTCGTTTAGATAGGCCTTGGTTGGAATGCCTCCAAAGCCAACTTCTCATGCCTCGGGACCGAATAATCCGTTAAAGCGGGCACCTTCAAAGGCATTTCCAGATAATGGAGTCCTGAAAACAAAAGGCACCAACGCTCAGACAAACACTCCAAACCCTTTACCGACAACAAACCAAAAGACGACCTCACTCTTACCAAGTATGGCTCCTGTAGCTCAGAATCTACAACCGGTGATTAGCCGGCCTGTGGCCAATAATCCCGGTCCAAATGCTGTAGATGGTACTGCTTCTGGTGTGAACAGAAAAAAACAGAAGAGGCGAGAAAAGCAGGCCGCACGCTTAGCCGCAGAACAAGCCCAGCCGCCAGGGTCAAAGTCGGCTCAAGCTTTTGCTGGAAATGGTGGTAGCAAGCATCCAGAACCCCGGCATGGAATATCTGCAGCACAAGCTCAGGTACAGGCAAACGGTTACGATTATGGAGCATCCGACTACGATGATCCAGACCAGTACGAGCCAGGGGAAGGGGGGGATCTCTACTACACAGACGATGAGGGCCGGCTTTATCACAATCGATATACTAATCAACCACCAGCCAACGGTCCTATCACGAACGGCCATCCACCCGAGACTGATAGGAAGTCGAAGAAAAAGAAAAATTCCAGATCAAATTCCTCGGCCCAGCATGAGTACCAGTCGAATTACCCTCTTAACCCCAGTCTGCCACCTGCTAAATTACAACCCCCACCCCCACCTCCTCCTCCTCCACTCTCAACTGCCGCACTTCGATCAGCGCATCACATATCAAAAGACCGCATATGGAATACTTCCACGGCGGAGGAACGTGAGAGAATTAAAGAATTCTGGTTGTCGCTGGGAGAAGAGGATAGACGGTCTTTGGTCAAGGTTGAGAAAGAGGCGGTACTGAAAAAAATGAAAGAGCAGCAGAAGCATTCTTGTAGTTGTACTGTTTGTGGGCGTAAGCGTACAGCCATTGAGGAAGAGCTAGAAGTACTATACGACGCATACTATGAGGAGCTGGAGCAGTATGCCAATCACCAGCAGATCAGTCTAGAGGATGGTACACCGATCATACCTCCACCAAGAATGTATACCCATCCAATGGCTCGATTACCACCTAAACGAAGTCCTCCATTACTCCATCGTCCGTCAAGAGGCCGAGTTCAAGAAGTGGCAGAAGATGACGAGGAAGAAGGAGATGATGAGGACTACAGCGATGAAGATGACGATGAGCTGAGTGAAGAGGAACCGGAGGAGCCAATGGGTCCAGCGGCTGATTTCTTCAATTTCGGGAACAGTCTTACGGTCCAAGGTGCGCCAAGATACATCTCCTCATCTGTAGCTTCCGAGGTGCTGATCATCTACAGGGGGGATTCTAACCGTTGCAGATGATTTATTAAAGAACGATGGCAAGAAATTCATTGAAATGATGGAGCAACTGGCGGAGCGTCGAATGCAACGAGAAGAAGAAGCACAGTACGCTGCTGCTGGGTTAGGGCACGCGTCAATGCAACCTCATAATCATGGTCCACCTATGGACGACGATGGTTATGATGATGAAGATGACGAGGAGTATGATAGCCAAGATGAAGAGGAGGACTACGAAGAGGACGAGATGGTACTTTTTATATTTCACACCCATATCGGCGTTATGCTGATATTTGCTAGGAAACCATGACGGAGGAACAACGCATGGAAGAAGGGCGTAGAATGTTTCAAATATTCGCTGCGCGAATGTTTGAACAGAGAGTTCTTACGGCTTATCGTGAAAAGGTGGCAGCGGAGCGACAGCAGAAGCTGATCGAAGAATTAGAGGAGGAAGATCTTCGTGACACACAGCGGGAAGCCAAAAAAGCCAAGGAAGCCCAGAAGAAGAAGGACAAGAAACGTCAACAGAAACAGCTCAAGGATGAAGAAAAGTCCAAACGAGAAGCAGAAAAGGCCGCTGAGGAAGCTGCAGCTCAAGCGGCTGAGGAAAGCAAGCTGGAAGAGCAGCGCCTGAAGAAAGAGGAGCAACGGAGAAAGAGAGAAGCGGAGAAGAAAGCCCAGGAGGACGAGAAGCAACGGAAGGAAGCGGAGAAACTGAAACGTTTACAGGAAGCCAGGGAACAGCAAGCGGAGCTAGAACGTAAGCAACGTGAGGCAAAAGAGCGGGAAAAGAAGAAGCGGGAAGAGCAGAAGAAAATGGAGCGGGAAGAACGAGAAGCAAAGGAGAAGGAGGCTAGGGAGAAGAAGGAGCGGGAAGCGGCAGACAAGAAGGAGCGAGAGACCAAGGCAAAAGCTGAAAAGGAGATGAAAGACAGAAGCAAGAAAGACGAACATCCCCTCAAACTGTCTGCTCAAGCTGTGCCCAATACCTCTTCGCCAAAGCCGCCTATTCCACTATCCGCCCTGCCTACAACTTCGAATCTCCACCCGCAAACCTCAAGCAGTCACGCTTCCCCCCATCTGTCAATTGCAACGCCGGCCATACCGAAAGCACCTACGCCGGTGCGACCACGTCAACCGTCTGTTCAGGGTTCAATTCCAGGCTCAATACAGGGCTCACATAGCTCCTCTCCTAAGACCTCACAACCCCCTTCGGGCAGCTCGACTACTTCACCTAGTCAATCGTCTCAGCCGCAAAATGGCATAACTTCTGCGCCCGGGAAAGCGGCCAGCCAACCATCTATGCAGCATCCTCCGCCAAACCCGACACTTACTCCAATTGGTGCTCCGCCGGGCATATTCAGTCAGCCTCCTGGCTTTCAGTGTATGCCAGCCATGGCTGGGAATGGGTATTCTGGGAATTTTGGTCCTACGATGCCGCCCATGACACAACGAGCGTCAATGCACGAAGCTACTATGTTCGCACATCAGCCACATCATGGTGGTGCTCCATTCCGGAATTTCATGCCCCAGAATGGAATGCCATTTCCTCCTGGGGTTAGCGGGGGGAGGCCAATGCCGCCTGGGCAAGGAATGAATCTGCCGGCGACGCAAGCGCCCGGTGGACCTGTCCCAATCGGCAGCGCTCCTAATGTAGGCCACGGTTTACCTCGTGATACGATGCCATCTCATTCGCACTCGAGACAGTCCTCTGCATCTTTTGATAGATCAGCCTTTGAGAACACTACTATGCCTCCACAGACACAACCAATAGCTCGTCCTACTCCTATCCAACGTCCTTCAAGTGTAGCTCCTCATCTACAAGGCGGAAATAACCATTCCACAAATGCTGACGTCGAGGACCTGAGCAATCATCTTGGAAGCAGCGCACTACTCGATGACACTGATGTCCCATTGTCAAACAATATTGCTGACTCACGGCGCGGTAGCATGGCACCTGGTGGACCTCGACATGGATTTGGCACGTCGCCTATGTTTCCCGATCCTATTGGAAGTAAGTCATCCGCTCCTCATTGTCTACACTTCTGCTAACATCCGTTTTTAGCCACGAAGATTGAGAATTTTCCTCGTGGTTCACAAGGCGGAAATGGAAACACTTGGGGCATGCCTCCCATGCCTTTTGGTGCCCCACCCATGTCAGGTCCTCCCTCTTGGTCCAACAGTTCGGGCCCTCAATGGTCCAACGGCGCTTTTGGTAATGTAGCAATGAACCGTCAAAACGCCTCACGAGCTGTCACTATCCGGCATTTGATTTGTCAAGCGTGCAACAAAGTCAGCGCCAATCCTCCAGCAACCAGCAAAAACGGTTTCCATAGCGCCGAAGTGGTCTTACGTCAAATTGAGCTCATGAAGCCGGCAAATGAAGGTCTAATAGCGCTCAGAGAGATGATGGATATCTGCGATACCGAAGGCAACTCTCAGAACGGCGGTGGCTCTTTCACGGTTACTCGCGAGCAAACCGGTGACTTTATCCGCTTCGAAGCCGGCCGAAATACATCAGTGAGCATGCGAGGCGGCGTCCCAGGTGACATCGGCAGCCCCATTCCAGGAGGCGCTATGCCCGTGTTCGGTGGAACGAGGCAGCCCTTCCAACATCCAGGCAGTATCATGTCGCCGTCTAATTTCTGACCTTTGATCTGTCTCCTTGTTTTCCATGATTGCTTGCTTGCTGAGCTGGCTAGTGGATCTGTAAGCTTTTTTTACTGAATCATTGATGGATGCATTTTCTAGAGGGATATGTTATTGCTAGTCTAGCCGAGAGCGGAATCATGGCTTTGCATTAAGCTGCTACGAATAGGTAGATACGGCTTTGAGCAAAGCAGCTTTCTTAACGAGAGAGTGTTTAGATAGCCGTTTGATCTGTGGCGAAGAATTTGTATTTCGCTTCATCATCAAACCCTAATCATATCAGATCAGGCTAAGCCCACGTGGGGTCTTCTTTGCGCAAACGGCCACTAAGCTCGCCCCGCCCCCGCCCCGCCCCCGCACCACGCTATCTTTAAACATTCAAACCTCTTCATATCCCTGACATCTCATAGCCTGGCGACAACCGTCCCAAAACAACCTATCAAACTCACAATGACGACTCCCCTCGCCGTCTCTGGTATCCTTCACCGCTACGTCCATCCCCCCAAAAATCTAACCTCCTCACCAAACCCCCATCTAACCCCACCCAACTAGACTCCCCACCTCGTCGCGTTCGCCCACTCCCCCCACCCTCTGCCCTCCGACACTCCAAACCCCACCCAAGAACCGCCGAATGTTCTACTCCTTGTCGGCGGCCTCTACGACACCCTTCTAACCGTCGCCTACACCTCCCATCTCCACCACGCGCTTCCCCCCTTCTGGACTCTCGTCTCCCCGCTCCTCTCCTCCTCTGGCACAGGATGGGGCACTAGTAGTCTGGACAAAGACGTCAAAGAGATCGCAGCATGTGTGAAATACTTCCAGGAGCTGCGACCCGGCGCGAAAATAGTATTGCTGGGTCATTCCACCGGCGCGCAGGATGTCATGCACTACCTCCTCTCCCCCAGCTCTCTCGCGCACCATCGCCCACGCATCAATGGCGTGATACTGCAGGGTTGTGTCAGCGATCGCGAGGCCATGCTCATGTCCTTCGCGCAGGAGGACTACGACCGCCTGAACGCGCTCGCCCTAGAGTTCGTCCGCGCTGGCCGTGGCGAAGACGTGCTTCCCCCTGAGCTCTCCGCGAAAGCCCTCCCCGCCGTTCCCCTCTACGCGCGCCGCTGGCTGTCGCTCGCATCGCCTGGCCCGCAGCACGAGGGCGAGGACGACATGTTCAGCTCCGACCTGAGCGATGCGCGGTTAGCAAGCTCATTCGGCAAGGTGGGCGCGACGGGCGTGCCGATTTGTATCCTGTATGGGGGCGCTGATGAGTATGTGCCTGGGTATGTGGATAAAGACGCGTTGGTGGGGAGGTGGGTGAGGGCTGTGAGGGAGGGGGGTGGGAGGGTAGATGAGGGGAGTGGGGTGCTGAAGGGCGTGGGGCATACGATGGCTGAGGGGGGATATGGGAGGGAGGAGTTTTTGAGGAGAGTGGTGGGGTTTTTGGGGAGAGTGGAGGAGGGAGTGCCGTAGATCTGATCAATTAGATCCGTGACCTTTCTGTGGCGATTGTGCATCCACGAGGCTTTGTAAGGGATACCTCATAGTCGTGGTTACGGCTGGGGGTATGCCGGTTCGGAATTGATTCGAGAAAGCAAACATCAAAAGTGGCCGGTCTTATCTTCGTTAAGAGAAAGTGAGCGGGGATATGATGGGATGGGTTATTTCAGGATAAAACCGAGGAATAGAACGGCGCAAGGGAAACGGAGCGGGACTTTCGTTTTGCTTCCTTGGAAAACGTGCGTAGAGTCCACGGTGAGGAATGTTCTCTTTTCTTATCCTCGTAATCAACCCCATCCACAGCAGATGTACCGAAAGAGGTGCACATCGCCATATTGCATGCCTCTGCCTCGTGCCTTCCTTTCTCCTTTTCCGTCTTCATGCCGTCCGATGAGGGAAAAGGCCCCGATCCTCTTCTTCCCTCCAAATCTACGAGTTGAGATAAGATGTTTGGGCCTTGCTCGTTGCGACGCGGTTCTCTAGAAGTCATGGCCACAGTTAGGCGCATGAGATCTTATTCAGTGTCAGTCATTATCGAGGAACCCTTATTTGAAAATTGAGTCGTGAGTTCAGATACAGCCGAGCATAGAATGCTACTAAACGGAGGACCGAGATAGCAATCAACGAACCAAGCTTGTGAGAAGATACTAGCAAAACGGGAGACGCTGATGAGAAATTCCATGATGGTTCACTCAGTAGAACAATCAGTGTGTGCAAGATTCGTCTGAGGCGGTGAAGTATCAAACATACACTTAGGCAGTCTGTGCTATATACAATGCCATCTAACAAGGCCCCGTTGTAGGAGCCTCGCTAGACATTTTCTTTGGCAAATACTTGATACCGACCTCAGGACAGAATGAGGCTCCCGCTATCCTGAGTGTCAGTGATGACAACAACCACAAAAAAGAGCTTGTCGCTTCACTCACCTGGCGGCTGCACCGGCACGTAAACCCCATCTTGCGCCCTACCAGCCACATTGAAATTGTAGAAGATTTGCTCAAGCCCCCCCTCGTGGCACCCAATCGTCGCATTCACACCGCCCCTATGCTTCCCCAACGCCTCCTGGATCTCCACAGCCGTATACGTCTTATTCGCGCTCGGCACGATGCCCTCGCTTTTCAAGAACTTGTAGCTATCCAGCCCCTGGAACAGGTCTACGGTTTTCTGGAAATAATCCACAACTTCTTCTTGCGGGGTGTAGTCGTCGTAGCATTTGGGGTAGAGGGTGCTGATGCAGGTGCCGTGTTTGTTCCATTCGTGTTCCCAGAAGCCCTCGTCGTTGCCGGCGTTGTCTTTCCAATACTTGGACATGTATTCTAGGAGATCGTAGCGTTTGTAGGATTCCAGGATGGCGGTTATATTGGTGTATTGGCGGAAGGCATCGCAGTAGCTGTCATAGGTACCGTCGCAATGGTCTGGCCTGTCTATATGTGAGCTGGCGGGCTGGTGCGGTCCCAGCGAGTCGGGCAAATCCAAGACCGCGTGGGCTTACCAAAGTCCGTGAATAGTCCAGTGACGCGCTGGGCCAGCGGCGGGATTGGTGTCCCAGTATTGAGTCTGGAGAAGAGTTCCACCAGGCGCATTGAAGCAACAAGTGTTAGCGATGGCAGTAGTGTTGTGGCAACTCAAGGGAAGCTTTGGGCAGATTTCAGAACGGCCCGCTAAAGCTGGCTTTACAGAGAAAAAAGCCACTTGAGCGATGCCAAGGGCGACTTGAGAGAGAAATAGCATGATTGGAAATGGTATTGTAGCCGTAGATAATTGAGAAATGGAGCAAACCGAGAGCAAAGCAAAGACCTTGGGTCTATATGTTTGTACATCATAGCTGAAAATGTTTCTTTACAAGACCTAGAAGCGCAATGACGCAAATCGATAGACATGGTGGAAAGACATGATGGTGCCTCCGCTTTTCTGCAACGGGCTCCATCTGATCTCTTCTTGTCCAGCCAATCCTAAACGTGCTGCAAGGCACACCAATAACTATTTCCCAGCGGATCCTCCAGCTGCCTAAACGGGTATAGCCGTCAGTAGCCCTGAAGATCGTTAACAGATCATGCTTGGGTAGTAACAGTAGTAGTTGAGAATGTGCTTGTAGAGACCCAAATTTATGGGTGGGTATGATGTTGTGTGGATTGCAGAGGGTAGTGAAGAGGATGTACTTTGTGGTCGAAATCGCAGAACGCGTCAGATCTGCTCTCCAGAGCAGATTTCGGAGCTAGCCTCTGCTGTTGTTGTTTTTTTGAGTAATTTGTCACGCCTAAAGTGTATTGTCAATAAACCAAACTCTTCGATATAATAGAATAGAGGTTTATGCTCCTGCCTGCTAGATCTTGCCGTTAATGAGATTAGGGCTGTCAACGCCGAGAGCGAGGAACTTCTTCACATCGTTTTCGGCTCTCTGACCTTGTGCGCGTCTGTTCAGTCTTTGAGAAGGATCAAGTGCCAATCTCCTTCCAAGCGTCGTGATGAACACTTCAAAGACCGTGAAGAAATACATCGTCGCTGACAGAAAGAAGGTTTTCATATTCAATGAGTACTTGATTAGACGGGGAAAGAATTCAAGAGGGAAATGGTCTAGAGACTAAGGTTTCAAGTGCTGGCGATATACTCAAACAACATAGCCCCGGCCAAAGAAGGACGGTACCTACCTTATTTCGACCGCGCCGTCAAATTCACAGTCAATGGCTTCTTATCCCACAAACCATACACCTTCTGATCCGCCCAATTATCCTCCGCATCAGCAAGGCTCATCTCAAAATTCCACACCATCTTCGCCAAAATAAGCCTCATCTCGGCATTAGCCAGGTTCTTGCCAATACAATTCCAATTGCCGGCACTGAATGGCATGCAGACAGCTTTGCGGTCGCCAGCAAATTCATCCGCGTACTCTGGGAGCCAGCGTTCGGGGATAAAAGTGTCGGGGGCAGTGAAGTTTCGGGGAGAGTGGTAGGCTGTGTTGTGGGGTATACCAACGATGGTACCGCCGGGGACAAAGTATCCGCTGATGGTGTCGCCTGGAGGTGCTACGACACGGCTGAGAGCGGATGGAACAGGAGGATAAATACGTAGACTCTCCTCTAGAACAGCCTTGAGATAGGATAAACGGTTTGTAGAGTCGATGCTGATCTCCGCTCCGTCAGTAAAGGCCGCAAAAATCTCGTGAGTCAATTTCGCATAGACCGCTGGGTTTTCCAAGAGGTAAAAAGTACAGCCAGAGAGGAGTGTTGCGGTCGTCTCGGATCCGGCAAGGGCCAGGATGGAAAACGTCGAATCGATCTCACCACGGCTCATGCCTCTTTCATCATTGTATTTGAGGACGTAAGACATGAAATCTGGGTGATCAATAGCGCCCTTATCGAGACGTCGTTGTATTTTATCTTGGCTGTAGGTGAAATTTGCGTTGCTCAGTTTCCTCATCGACGAAGGTGTTAAAAGCTTGGCAAGGCCTTTGAAAGGTAACAAGTCCTTCAACGCAAACATCAGAACCGAAGCTTTGATGCCGTGGTATATTGACCAGACCCAAGGATGGTAACCGCCCTCCTCGAGACTGTGAAAGGATTCTCCATATGTAAAGTCGCCAATAATGTCGAATGTAGTGTGATTGAACCAGCTTACCATATCCACTGGGTTCTGACCGATTTTGACCTGTTCCCCAAGCTTTTCCACAAGGAGATCGACGTATTTGATGATTATACCTTCCTGTTCCTTGAGAGCCTTTTCGGAAAAGGCATGTGCCAGGAGTCTTCGTTGGCGTGTATGAGCAGCATCAGACGTAGTCAAAATCGGCTCGATGTTATTCGGAAATGGTGGTCTACGCTCAGCTTTAATCCATGCCGGACGACCGCTATGATATGCATATATCTCCTTCCAGGCAGTTTCGGAGATGAAGGATAATTCTCCAGGAGCAATACGCACAACTTCTCCGTATCTCTCATGCATAGCTGTGGTCCAGTGTTGTTTGGTTCCAGTCAAAATGGCATAGACCCTTGGAATTGGGGTAGCAGCTGCCAGATATGGCCCTGGGACATGAGCAAGGGGGTGAAAGGCTAGATTGTAGATTATTTTGACGATATGGTAGCCTGCCCACTACAATGGTCAGCATCACGCACTTGCCTGGTACCGGTATATTCGACAAGATGCTCACTGCAGCTATCACCAAGCCAGCGAATAATGGAATGTTGTGTGTATCGACCATTGGACTGTGGGGTCTGTGGTCTATAAGGGTATAGGCTCCCATGCTGTTAATGATATTCTCAAATCTGCTTTATTTCAAACAAAGCAACGTCGTGGGGGCATATATAGCATAAGAGATACTCGGATCGTTGAGGAACACAAAAAGGCATATGACCACAAAGAAAAGGCTCTTCTCGGGATGATGCATATCGATCCAGCGAATCAGCAGCAGGATATCTGAAGATTTATGCAATGAAACATCCGGCATCATTGTTCCTGTGCTAATTAAGAAATCAAGGGACCAAACAGACGGACAGAAAGAATGTTGGCAAGTGAGGGGACAATATCGAATGCTGGATACTTGTGACGGAGCTTGACCGTAGATTAATCTCCGTATGTAGTGTTCGCACCAATTGTCCCTAAGACCAGGCAGTACATGGCAGTAGTAGCCGTTGACGCCTGTATCCTATCCATCCAATGCGTAAGACGTTGTGGATGTCGAAGGTACGAGTACGGTACCTCTGAAGCACTTAGGGTTCGGCATGTTCAAGATAGCCGATCCCATGCACGTCCGACTTCACACCACTCGTGGACCTGCGAACACACGGAGCATCGAGATGGAGGAGACGGCGTCCCCGGATAGCAGTGCTGCCTCCACGCCCAAGAGACATAGTCGACATGTCTCCTACAACCGAGGTATGCTATGCAACATCGCGACCTTGAGATCAAAATAGTACTTAACGTCACACCAGCATCCCTACCAAGGCGCTCAACAAAGGGACCCTTAGACACTGTTGAGTATGCCAACATGTTTCACGTCAATTTCCAATACTAAAATACCAGCCCCCTAGCCATTGATCTCCCGCCAGCATCCGGAGACACTACCAACGATGCCGCCGAAGAAGCAGCAACCATCCCCATACCCCCGACCCCCCACCCTCTATCACCCGAACACCCCAAGGAGCTCCCGCTCCCTCCACCAAAAGACTTCTCCTACCTGCAACGTCCTGAAATTTATCATTCCCTCTCCCAACTCGACCTCCCTCCTCCCTTCCGCGCGCCCTCGCACCAAGCCCCTCCCTCAACCCCACTACCAGACCTCCTCTCAACCTCCCACTACCGCTCTGCCGCTATTGCAGCCGCGCTGCAACTTTGCACCTCCCCTTCCCTATCCCCTGATCAAATCTTCTCCCTCCTCTACACACGTCTCGCATGCCTCACCCTGATAGATGCCACCGCATTCGCAGCTCAAGAATCTAGATGCCTTGAAGACATCAACTCCCCTTTCTACCGCGATGATGTCACTCACAAGAATATACTACCCTGGGAATTACGTGTCCTGGCTGTTCGACTCCAAGGCATCGGGTTCAGCGATGCAAGGAGAGGGATTGCGGGATACTACGACCTAGCCAAAGATGCTCGACTTGAGATCACAAGAACAAAGGGCCAAGAGCGCCAGACGTGGAAAGAGCGGTTGAAGGACCTGGGTGTCAGGGTTGGCAACGCGCTGGTTGAGACTGCAGATCTGGCAGCTGCAATCCGGCATTTTGAGAGCCTCCGCCGTAAGGATGACAGGGAGGATGAGCTTTTGAAAAGCCGCATCGCACTGCTCTACCTGCGTCTAGGCGAGGTAGCAGCTGCTCGCCGTTACATCCCCTCAACCCCACGTACCGACTCCCCCACCTCATCAAATACCCTGATACGCCCCCTCCTCAGTATGGCCGAAGCCCGCTACGAAGACGCCATTAACGAGTGGAAGGATTTAACCTCCACCCCCAAAAACGATATCGCAACCCAAAACCTAGCCGTCTGCCTCCTCTACACCAACCACCTGGATGAGGCACACGCCCTTTTAGACTCCCTAATCGACAAGGGCAGGTCATTCCACGCGCTAACTTTCAATCTGGCAACGGTGTACGAACTGCGGACCGAGAAGGCGAGAGCAAGAAAGGGGGAGTTGGCGGAGAGAGTTGCGGTTGGGTTGGTAGCTGAGGGGGGGAGGGGAGGGGAGAGGGTCGCTGCTGACTTTAAGCTTTAGTTCGAAGAACTTTCCGTGTTTTAAAGGTAGGAAGACTGCTAGATCTTCCCTCGAAATATCTTTGGTCGGAATTTGAAGTCAAGAGGGAGGGGAGAGCGGACGCGAGATTGTGACAGGTAAGGACGGGTGGATGTATCACTAATCCACCAACAATATCAATACTGAGATAGTGATTTCATATATCTGTCCCAAAAGGCATAGCAGCTGGACGAGAATAAGCTTAGCTAAGGAAGCAGCATGAGCAAGCGCGACTGCAAGTATCCAGCCCTTTGCGACTCCAGGCCTTGAGTGGAAGTGGCTTCAGTGTAACTATCGCCTCTGGATAAAGCCACAGGATAGCCAATTCTCGCTCCAGAAAGGACCTCTAAACTCCCCTAGCAAAGCCGTAGTCGCTTGAATAAAAAACGAGTATGGCTCCAGCTAGAAACCCCAGAGATACCACAAAGCGCTCGGACCTAAAACCTGAGCTCGTTGCTGAAGCTTAAATTCGCCCCTGCCTACACCAGGAAGGCACCGTAGCTGGAGCATAACAAAAGTAGCACACCCCCAACGCCGTCATCAATACCGTCGTTAGCTCTCTCTGTAAGCCCACTTCGGTAGCATCAAGCACCACCCCTAACTCTTTTACTGCGCCCTACACCGGCATCTCTCTCCAATGCCTCGCCCTCTCTCTTCTTGCTCTTTGATCCGTCGTTGGCAACGCCAGTCTTGACCCTCGCCCAACCGTCAAACGGACTGATCTTGCCTCTCGTCCTTGCTGCCTCCCTCGGCTCCGGGCCCTCAAGCGGCGAACTGTCCAAAGCCTTCTTCCTCGTACTCGCCCTTGTCGCATGCCCTGTTGTGGGAGGCGTAGCAGGCGTTTCGGTAAAGGCCTGCTTGACAGGTGTCACGAGCTGCTCCTCTTCCGTGTCGTTGTTAGGAGCGATGTCACTGTCATGAGCGAGATTGTTTGGATCTTCGATATCAGTGACTGCTTCTTCGTCGGCCAGAGCGCGTTCGCGGCGCTGTTTTTCAGTGGGGAAGAGGAGGCGGGGTTTTATGGAGGAGCGGGTGAGGCGCGGGGATAGGTCGAGTTCGGTGTCTTCCACATCTGCGGGGTCGTAATTGGCAGCGGGCGAGGAGTCTTCTTTGGGGAATTTGCGGTAGACTCTTCTGCCACGGCTGGAAGAAATTGGGTTAGTGAATGTGGACGATAAGCTGCATGAAGAGGGTAGCTTACAAGACGTAGACCATGCCTTCTTCATGATTATAAGCCTCTTCAATATCTGGATTGCTGGTCGTGATACTCGGCGCCTTTCTCTTTTTGCCACCCCGCGTCTTGCGTGGCTCTTCAGATGGAATCTGTTGCTCGGGACGATCTAAGAATGGGTTGTCCTCACACATATCCAGCTCAGGGATCTTTTCCTTCGAGTCCGTATAAATTTGAATCTTCCCTTCCGAGTCTGCACCATCATCCTCCATTGAACTATCCAGAGAGAACCCAACATGTCGTTTTCTCCCTCTCTTACGGGGTGTTGGCATTGCATCTTCCACAGTTTCTGGCCGGACTGGGAATAGCACGCGAGCAGCGGAGCTTATGGCCGGAGCTGGGTGCATCAATTTCTTGCGTGGTGTCTTGACGGGAGTTGGAAGCATATTGGCGCCAAGGTTCAGAGATGGTTGTTGCAGCGACAAAATGCCATTGGCGTCTTGCGAAAGATCCATAGCTCCTCGACTGTTGGTTCTACCAGCGTCTTTATGGCTCGATGATTTCCCGTTCTTGAAGAGCTTCTTTTGTGGAGAGGTGTGTGTAGAGGATGGAGGAGACTGTGGTTGTGCACCACGACGTGAGCTAAAGCCTTTTTTCGAATTGGAAGACGATGCGTGGTGGAAACTAGATAATGGTGGAGGTGTGTGAGCGGCGCGTTGAGTAGAATGGCGCGTACTCTTGCGAGTTGAATAAGGTTGGTAAGTGTCGTATCTAGCTCCGTGAAGCGGTGTTGGTGGTGTATGTACGGTTCTCAATGGAGGTGTCGTTGCCATTATGCCACCTAGGTAAAGCTAAGGTGCTATTCAACACAGCTGGTATGTGTTGAGCACCTAGAGCAATAGGTAGGCGGTCTGCACCAAGAGAGGAAGCCAGAGGATAAGCTCTGGGTCAGACAGCTGGTGTAATTGGCAGATTAGATGCACAAGATCATTATTCAGAGCAAGATAGTCGAGCAAGAGTTTGAGCAACACTTCAAGCACTTTGTCGTAATTGCAAAAGATGTTGTTGGAGCGGAGAGAGGATGAAGTGGTCAAGGAGTGTCGTCAAAAGTTCTTGGCGCTCTGGATTTCTGCGTGGCTGGGATGAGACGGGAGTGGCGGGGAGGCTTGACCCAAAGGCGCGTAACACAATCAACAACACGTTCTGAACGTATTGTCGCAGCACCCTTGTATGTCTTTAAGATAATTGACCAGTCGATGATATCCCAGCAATTTCTCCGCTGCTTGTACATTGACTGAGTTTTGTTGCGGCCATGGCCCAAAACGGCACAACCCCCAACCTCGACACCCTCAACCTCTCCGACACAATCGATACAGACGACCTCTTCGCCTCTCCCTCCCGCTCCCCCAAGAAATCCCACAAATCAAAACCATCAGAAGTAGCCAACCCAGAACCGCAAAGCGCCCCAGACCACGACACTGAAGAAGCCCGCCTCGAAGCCCATGAAGCCTCCCTCCGCCGCGAGCTAGCCAGCATCCGCAACATAAACCAAGTCATCGAAGGCGTCGTCACCAGCCTCGAGCGTGCAAAGGGAAACATGGACGCCGTCTCGCAAACCGTAACCTCCGCTACCTCCCTTCTAAACACCTACACGCGCATCCTCTCGCAAACGGAACACAACAACCGCCTGATCTTGTCCCCACAATGGCACGGCGCCTCGGACGATCTCTCCAAGGTCGAGAACGAATCGATACTGCGGCAGCAAGCGAAAGAGCGCAGAGAGATCGAAGAGAAGGAGAGGCGGGAAGTAGCTGCGAGGAAGGCGGAAGAGGAGGAGAGGAGGAGGGAGGCTGCTGCTAGTGTGAAGAGGACGAGGGGGGGGAGAGGAAGGAGTAGTGGGTATGCGAGTGCGGGCAGGGGGCGGAGTATCGGGTATGTGGGGGTTGGGGGCCAGGGCGGGAGGGGAGTTGGAAGGGGTGGGGCAGCGGGGCAGGGGACCGGGGCTGCAAGGGGTTCGAGTACGGGGAGGGGACGAGGGAGAGGCGTATCGTAAGTGGGTGCGGTTGGGAGTATATGGTGGGAATGCTTTGTAGCGTTGATACCCAAAATGTCGAGTTCACAAGCGAAGAAATAGGGATTCAATAACTTGCATAGAGCACGACAAAGAGACGAAATAGCCCTTGGCGAGAACCGGTAGCCTACGATAATGGACAGAGGCATGATTGTCAGTCTCGCCCAGGCGTTCGAGATATGCAACAAGCGCCCACACTACTTGTACATCTCCCTCTTAAAGTAGAAGTACACTCTCTGTGCTGCACACCGCTGTACATAAACCAAACCTCTGCTTCCCCTCTATGGACGGGGTTTAGGAAACACTGAGACTGGAATCACCAAGCACAACAACATGCTAGCCTTACTTAGCCTGCGTCACAACCCCTTCATACTCCCTCGACTGAATGTACTCCAGCGTCCTTTGGAAATGCCGCTTCGGGTTCTCTAGCGACGTGCTCTCCTGGTTCGTTTGCAGGTTGGAATGGATGAGCTCAATGAGCCCGTTTAGGTATTTCGTTGTCACCTACATATATAAGCAACGATAACGCAACTGGGTAGGAGAAAGCAGAAAATACCGTTTCATTTTGCTGGTCAAAGTAATATACGTATCTGTTGAGGATCTCGACGAATAATTCGACAGATACCGCGGTGTCCATACATGCATCTGCTACACGAAGGGCGCGCTGCAGGCATTCAAGGACGCGTTTACCGTCTCTGTAAAGCTTTCATAGTGTCAACAAAAGATAGTTCGCAGGGGCTATAGGTAACTCACATTCTTCGTGTCTTCCTCTCCCCTGGCAGGAATCTCAACAGCCCACCACAAGTGACTAGCCAAGTAGACTGCCCGACACTGATCTGGCTTTTTCAATAGCTTGCTCCCATGTAAAGCGCACTTTGTAATTAATGTATCATAATTCTCCTTCCCAAACCCTCTGGTGCCGTGGAGAGCTCCGGCAATGACACAGACAGCTTGAAATTGGGCTCGTGAATCGCTGATAGCTTCCTCGTATATCGTGAAGGCTTGTGCAAAGAATTCATAAGCAACCTCTTCGAAGCCGGTCTGGTCTGCCACTTGACCGCAAGCAATAAAGAGACGAAGGCAGAGATCCGCAGCGCCGTTGACGCGAGTGTATAAGCCTGATATCGAATTATGCATGAATTTATAGAGAGCTGAGCACTGTGATTGCCAATTATCATCGTAGTGCTCTCGACTTTTATACTTTCGAGCGAGCTTTATAGAGGATGTAAGGAGGGCGGGTGTAGTGTATTTGACTCGCTCATGTCCATCGGCGAAAGCTTTTCGGGTGGTTTGAAGGAGTTTGAATTGTAGGTCATTGTCGGGACTCTGAATTAGATGCACTATTCGTGCTAGCCATCCTTGCTCCTGTACAGTTTCATCCGTTTCGGCGGTCCTTCTCTGTGTAGGTACGCCAGGGTAACCTGCAGGCTGCTGCATGCCTTCTCTTATTAGGACTCGGAGGATGTCAAGGACGCCTTCGAGATGCTCTGAGGTCGAGATTTTGGTATGGTTTCCGAGAATATTTTGAGCTACCTCACCGGCAACTGCACGGCGAGTGGGATACGTTTGTGCGTTTAGGAGAGGGATGTAGCTAGGAAGAGAGAGAGCGGTGAATAGGGAGAAATAAGATTTTATTGGTGCAAGAAGAAGGCTTAGAATGTTGGATTGCGTGGGTGCCGAATGCAGGTCAGCGCTGTTAGCGAATTGATTGACCTTTTCATTGGCGAATGACAGGATCTGGTCCACGTAGTCTACTTCAACATTAGCCTAAAAGATTCTAGAGTGATCGAAAAGACCTACCCAATCGCTCAGGATAAATATTACTAGTGAAAACATCAGCCATATGTCATACAGCCGTGCATTCAATTGACTCACAGAGCTAGGTTAGACAGTGAAACCAGTAAAGCAACTACATCTTGTATGTGGAGTCTTTGTGCGTTGACAAGGTTTAGCACTTGATCATAGAAGATCTCATAGAGTTTGACGTCCTCCGGTATTCCCCTATTCTTTTTAGGAGGGACCTTCTCAGCATCGCTATCAGCAGAGGGGTCCTTTAGAGGCTGGCTTTGGACTTCTTGTGGTGGTGTCTCAGTAGGATGATCGCCATTAGTATGCTTTCCATTGGTTTGTTTGTCTTCTCCGTCTTGCTTCGCTTCAGGCTTTTTGGTTTCTTTAGAAATGCGTAATCGTTTTAATAAGTTGATAGTAGCCTCTCCTTCGTTCTGTTTACGCTCTTCTGACGATTCCGACTCCGCTTCTCGGGCAGCATATGCAGATAATCTGTCCATCAAGCCAATAACAATAGCTTTGATATTCACATGAGGGTTCAGTCGAGATATGGCGGATAGGAGCTGGTCGAGAGTGTTCAGATGGAATTCATCTGGAAACACTTGTGTGATAACTTTAATACCTTGTTAGCCACTGGCATGCAAAGCTGTGGGCGAAGAGACAAACCTTCAAGAAGATACTCCTGTGCTAATACATCTCTACATTGCACAACCTGCTCCAAGAGGGGTTGCAAAATAACGGTTTTATATGCTTCTAGATCGACCAATTGGCTCAGTCTGACTAGGTTACTCCCAACGAGCAATTGCAACTCCTGCCTTTCTTTCGTCCTTTGCTCCCTTTCTCTTGAATGCCCTTGATGCTGCAACCGGACCCACAACTTATTCATTTCGACGAAATTCGTCAGGATAAAGCTTATAGAGTCTTGAAGATTTCCTTCCGGCCCATCTCCAGTCCCTTGGGGCAGGGAATCCCTTGCCTGGCCTGACAGGTAATATCTCAGGAAAAGCCCTCGAATTGGATGTTGGACCCCTCGGCTCATCTCCATCATGTCCTTCATGATCTCCTTGACCGGCGCATCTTCAATTGCCATATAGACCGTTCCGACAGTGATCATGAGGTATAGGCGGGGTACGATGTTTCCGGCATACTGGACAAGTTCGTAAAGGTCTGCTAGGTGGTTGACCGGGTGGGATTCGCGGAGGTAGACGGAAAGATGCCGTAGGGCATCAAAGATGGCCATGTAGAGTTCATAATATTGTTTCGGTCCAAGGCTGCTTGTCCGAAGCTCTGATACCAGGGTTGAGCTGCAAAATGGAGTCGCAATCAGCATCCATACCCTCACGGACGGACAACAAAGATTCTCAGTACCTGCACTTCAACGCATCCATAAGTTTCCCTGGGGTCTCCAAGCATTTGCGCATAAGATGTGTCTGTTGCCGCACCATAACCAAGGCATCCTCCAGCAAACGTGCCTGGTCCTCGATAGCCGGCGGCGAAGTCATGCTGCTTCGGTCAGCCATTTGCTGCGCAAATCTGCGAGCAATGGCCTCCTCTTTCTTAGTGCAGCGTGAAGTCCCTCAAGTTGTGGCCATAGAATAACTGCTGTAAGTATGCAGTAGTAGTACTGTAGAGCATGCGTGGAGCTGCCGCATTTGCTTCGGAAGAAGCCGCGATGCCCTAACTCGCCTAAGGCATCTTCTTAGCTAAGCCCTGGGAGTCTCCTCTTCATACTGACACCAACTACCTATCATTACATACATAAAAACAACAAACAAGAATGTGAAGTCGGTAAACAAGGCTGTTATGTTCACCGATTGCATTTACGGTGGACCAAGGGCAACATTTTCGACCAAGTTAAGGGTAGCATATCAAACATTACAATTATCCTAAGCTATGCTCATCTAGTCACTCAACATATCACTTTATCATGAATAGTCGCTGCAATCCAACGCCGATCCCATATGCTGTATCCATCCTCCGCAATGCCAAAAACAGAATCCGCCGACGCTTTCGTTGAATTGAAGACCGGCCCCCTCTCATAGCAATCAAGTAAGCGTAGTAGGGTCTCTCCTGCGCCTTAGCTCAGAATAGCCTGCGGTATCGGCAGTACTAAATCTTCCTCCAATAATACACCGTTCTCATGGGCTGACCGAGACGTGCCCTGCACTATATGCCGTCTGATATGTAGTCGACATTTTGGTAGAAGTCGCGTTCCAGTAAGTGTGCCACATTCCATTGTCAAAGGTCGTTGTAGTGGTCGTAGGTGGTGTTGGTGACACTGTCAGGGTAGATTGGACCCATTGCGTGGTTGTCGGTACCTCAGGTTCGGTTGTAGAAGTGCTTTCTAAGGCCGACAATGTCGATGTTAAGCTCGTCGAGCTTCTCGAATTATACGGCGTCGGTGCCACGGGTAGTGCAACCGTCGAGGAAGAAGTTGTTGCCAGAGGAGTGGCGGTGCTTGCCGATACTGATGTCTGTGCTGGTGATGGCGAAGGCAACGGGGTTGTGAGAAGTTCCTTAGTAACGGTTACAGCAACAGTGGTCGCCGATTCTGATTCTTCTACCACCTTCGTTGATATGATGATCGCAGTGGAGGGCGGTGGTGTACTTGGGGAAGCGGTGACGGTTGTCGTATCCTGGGTCGTCTGCGTTACGGTCTGGAGATCGAGTGTTATCGTAGCAGAGAGCACGGCTGTAGAGCCTCCATCGACAGCTACCACGGAGTAAGGAACACGTTTCTGAGCCGGCATAGGAGCTTCTTGGGGCTTGAAGGGCAACGAATGCGATAGCAGAGTGAGATATGAAATTGTACACATGATTAAAAGATGCATGATGGGAATTTGGTAGATGAAAGATCACTATGATCTTCGCTATGATGAGCCTTGCAGTAGTGATTGTTACGCAAAGTGGAGACTGCAGATGGATACCGACAGAAAGAAAGAGCAATAGGAGACGACATGATCTATCAATTGATGGATCCTCGAATGGCCGGTGGTTGGTACGTTGCGTTGAGGAGGCTGGTAAGCAGAATTCTGAAGAAAGGCTGGAAAAGCCTATGAGCTAAGCCCAATATAGTTTAGCGCAAAAAGACATTCCCCTTTCCATCTCGCTTATGAAGTCAATTCAAAAGGTTCTTGACCCATCATAACCTCGAACGTAAATTAGACGCTCAGTACGATCGTGAAGTTGAAGCAGGTCCATTTGAAGGGAGTTCCACTAATGAGATGACCTCCGAGTCTCCTTTGAGTGCTAATATTACAAACATCGCTATGTACAAAAGCGATCTATTACATTAAAGATATAAACTGCCATCAATATTGGGCCACAAATCATACTGGGAGATACACCTCAAAGATATTCTCGACCTCAGGAAAATAGGGTGTGTGATTCAGAGTCCTGCTCGTCCACATGCCAATTCAATAACCCGGATCATGGTTGCACATATGCTTCGGACTTTTGAAATTCTTCATGTTCGCAGCATTAATGAAATCCCTTGTTGTTTGAATGTTCCCACTGCAAATGGGTCCACACCAATGGGGCCGCATACCATGCCCGTAGGGCTGCAAGATGTACTGTTTCTGCTCAACATTGGAGGCTGCAATAGCCCCACTGACGTTGCACACGGGAATGGTGAAGGTGCCTTCCCAGCTGGGGCCTTGGGCCCCTGGGTTTGCCCATTGGCCTTGGAGTGCTGACACTACACGAGCGTAAGCGGTGGAGGAGTTGTAAGCGTAGCCGGCGACGTTGTAAGCGTCGAGCGAGGAGTTGATGACATCCTATACTACCGGTTAGCAGATTACAACTCAAACCTTAGCCCTTGCTTGCGATGTCAAAACGTACGGAAACCTTGACATTGGCATAATCGCCTTGTCCCAGCTTGTCAGCGCCCGGAGGCACGGCCGTCCAACCCCACTGATGTGAAGTGAGGGAAATAACATCGTTCTCCTGCCAGTAGTAAAGGTACCATGCCTTGCCATCTCTACATATGCCATAATCTGCCGGACCACCGCCGATACCCTGATTATCACCACAGGCTCCGCCTCCCATGATAAAGATTTTCTGTGTACGATAAAGCTGATTGATGGCTTGACCGATAAGTAAGGCATTCATGGCGCCTGTTACAGCATTCTTGTCGACTCCGCCAAAATTGACAAATAGACCTCCTTTGAGGTATAAGCGAATGTCTCCTGAATTAAGATAGTTGTCGCCACGCATTAGCGCGTTATTGGCACTTGTAAATGCTTTCATGGCTTCGACAACCACTTTTGCAAGAATACCACCCAAGTCCGCGGACCTTTTAAGTGTGTCGTCCCGGCTGTTATAAGTTAGTTTCCGGATTGGGGGACCATCGAAATTTGCCAGGGCTTGTCTTGTACGTTCCGTCTCTTGAATCAACGTTGCGCAGGAGAGCAGGAGATAAAGAACAGGGATCTTACTGTGTGCCAACAAGAGGGACAGCGGCTCCAAGAGCACCACCAAACAAGGAAGCAGCTACACCACCAGCCAAGCCCGCTGCCGGGCCTGCTAAGCCTGCGAATGCTGCACCAATACCAACAACCATGTTCATTCCGTTGAGAACCTCCTTCAGAACAACCGCACTTTTGTCATCCTTGTCCCGGTAGAAGGTCATCGCCCAAGAATCCTTCGAAAGTGCAGACGCAATTGCGCTCACCTCGAAGGATTGACTTAGCCCTGTGAAATAACTATGCAACCTGTTGACCGACTCAACAACATAATAGGCCTGTCGTGTGCTGTTGCCCAAGTCGTTGAGAACTCGATTGTCGCAGGGATCAAAGTCGCAATCGCTACTTGAACCATCATCACGACATGACCAGTCGGGGTTTCCAAGAGACCATTGCCCGAAAGCCCCAGCGAATCCAGCGCTGTTGGTCTTCACGAGCGAGCTCGCATTCTGCCACCAGCTGTCCAGCCAGGCATCAGTGTTGTACTTGTTGTAATCAGCCGGAGTCTGGCCATAGTATGAGGCGACCGGTCCACATCGTTTCCGAGGGCTATCAAGATAGGGCCCTCTCAGTGGCTGAACATGACTCGCAGGCAGAGCATATACTGTTGACCAGAGGATGGTAAATGTAGCGAGGGACAAGATCAAACGCATGGTCAACACAAGAGGGTAGAGAGAGCATCAAAGAAGTAGAGACTGAATCCGATGAAGAGGGCGTGAAGGTGTCCGAACTCGATGAAGCATGAAAGCCCGTGGGAGAGCATGTAAGGTTATGTCTATACCGTTGTACACAGTACGAGTAATCCTACATGTTTCCTCAGCCCCCCACCTTGGCAAGAACAAACAGACGGGGGTGTCTTAGATACACGTCAATCAATGATCAATAGACGTGAGACTTGGCTAGAGTGCTGGGGGGGGGGATGCCAGATCCAGAGTTCAAGACCGGTGCCGGGAGCCTCAGGAGACATTCTCGTGATCTGATCAGGTTATTCTTAGTATAGTTGGACGGAAACGTGATGGGCCTGATTCACCGAGCCGGAAATGAGCTGAAGGGTTGTTGGTAGTCGTGGGACGGTGGGACGGTGGGACGGTGGGACGGACGGTGGGACGGTGGGACGGACGGTGGGACGGTGGGACGGTGGGATGGTGGAACGGTGGGACTGGTCGAATACCTCCCTAGCGTGTAACTTGAAACGACGGAGCATGGCCAAGCATGACACAGTACCTCCGTATACAAACTACAGTACATAGGTACCTCCGTATGCAAAGGCTGATGCGGGAATCTGGATGGTGTTTTCCGGCTTGCTTATGATGACGCCGGGGTGAAGAATCCAAATCTGGCAATAGTCGGAGCTGCATCCTTGCTGGGCCGTTTCGACGTCGGGGGTAGCATCATAGCATAACATACCTATGTTAGGTACCTTGCCGTACACCGCCTCGAGGCACAGGAGTAAGTAGATACCTACCTGGAATACCTAGACCCCCCGTTATTCGAACAGCTGGATCCCTAGACGTACTCCGTAGTAGTGAGCCTGCCGTGAGAGTGAGACAAGAGATTGTCTACCGCAGTAGGGAAATGATTCCGGAGAACCTCCCTCACATTCGGAAGAGATCAACGTCAGGGGTAAATTAGTGAGTGCATGAACTCCACGGGAGGTGGGGGGGGTGGGGGGTACGGAATGAGGCTCTAACATGCCCGCCTGATGTCATTATTCTCCGGGTTCCACGGATGTTTCTCGGTTTTGTCAACAGCTTCATGTATTTTTGTTAGTACATATCACCGCTTCGTCTGCCTTCCTGTAGTCGTGTACAAACAGTAAACGCCCAAGGCACTGGCTCTACTCAAAACGAAATGATGCCGCGTAACAGTGGTTTCCATCCTTCGCACGAGCCATTCCGCTCCCACCAATCGCTTTCGATTCAGAGGGGCCACACCACTGGTCCTTTCTCCTTCCTAAACCCCACGCGTGCTTACTACAGACACAGTGCGCTACCGGACCCGTCTCCGGTAGCTTCATACATCGGATCAGAAGGGCCAAGAGATCATACTCGGGGCGAAAAGGAGAGCGAGCCAAACAACGACGAGCAGCCAGCGTCCGACGTCCTGTTCCAATGGCGATCTCGAGACAATCGCAAAGGCCGCCATGCTCTTATCGTACAGCCGTCGTCGGAGCAATCCGCTCGATATCTCACTCCACGGATTACGTCGACGCTACGTGAGACCGCTAGGGGTGTCAAACGTATGATTACACGATATCCGTATTGGGATGTCTCATATCTTGTCGCTGTGGTCTTTACGCTTGGATCCGTCCTATGGGTCTTCAACGCTTTCTTCGTCTGGCTGCCGCTGGTCAAACCCACGACGGAATTTAAGAATGAAATACTGGTTGGAGGAGGGGTTACGGCATTCATAGGAGCAACCATATTCGAGATTGGAAGCGTGCTATTGATGTTTGAAGCAGTCAATGAGAACCGGGCAGGATGCTTTGGCTGGGCGTTGGAAAAGGTCTTGGAGGGTCACGGGGAAAAGGCGGATATTATTAGGCTTCTACCTGATAAAGATGGCTGTGCCCATCACCACACTAACAAGGGCAATCTTGTAGGAAAGAGTGATAGTAAGTTCCCTTCATAAGTCCGTTATGCCAGACAAAAATCTAATTTCTATTACAGTCAAAGATTCGTCATTAGCAACATCGTCAGCATCATCAAACTTTAATGCACAGATGCTACATGCTGCTAGTGAAATTGAGCAAGGTCGTTCATGGGTTTGGTTTCCTTCTGCACACAATCTAAGAGTACACTATCTACGTGAACTTGGCTTTTTGGCATCTTTTGCCCAACTTTGCGGTGCTAGTATCTTCTGGATCTCGGGATTAACTGCTCTGCCTGGGATCAATAACAAAATGTCTCAGGGTCTGCTGGATGGAATCTACTGGACACCTCAAATAGTAGGCGGTACTGGTTTCATCATCTCCGGGTACGAACCGCTTCCCCCAAAAGTTAAGAGTATCGTGTACTGAGGGTGTGCTAGAGTTTTGTTCATGCTGGAAACGCAGCCAAAATGGTACCTCCCAGCTCCCAAGGCGCTAGGATGGCACATTGGTCTTTGGAACCTTCTTGGTGCGATTGGGTTCACGGTAAGAAGGCACTCTCGCCGTGGTCTTGCATATTTAGTTTGGCTCGCTAATGAACGCAAAGCTATGTGGGGCTTTAGGTCCTGCTTATGGGAACAGCGGTGCCCAGTATGAAGCTTCTTTAGCAACCTTCTGGGGAAGCTGGGCTTTCCTGATAGGCAGTGTCATTCAGTGGTATGAAAGTTTAGACAAGTTCGTTGTTGAGGAAAAAGGCAAAGACCCGTAGACAAGCGGGAGAACCCGCGAATACCGATTTCCATGGACATTGAGCCCTCTGATGCTCACTGAGATAGGTCGTCTGCTACACTGGCAAAGATATTCATACCGACCACTGCAGTCACACGTCATGCGAGCCTTGGTGTAATACAATCGGTCCTCGAAGTGTAGCTCCAGAGATCAAGCTTTGTAATGATTAAAGAATCCAGGAGTGGTGGTGAGCGCAGATCAATTGAGAAGAGTAAAGCCGTAGGGCTTATGGACATTTAACTTGACAATCGCAGGAAAGGCATAAGTAAATTAGGATAAGAAGATGGCTGGCTCTCGAGGGAACAAGGATATCTAGGCACACTATGACGTTCACGAAACGGTTCTGGTAGGAGAGCGGTTTCCGGTCAGCACGGCACTGGTGTAAATTCAATTCCCATACCAGAAGGTAATCAAATTGCGATCTCAAGATCTCAATTGCAAATAATCTTATTACTACGATGCAATGTGGTTATTCGACCTTTCGGAGAAACAGGATAATGATGCTAAAAGTTGTGCGCTCCGACACACCTTACTGGGACTTTGCAGCCTAGCATAAAAGTAGCTGGAGCCTTCCAAGCAACAAAAAGCTCTCTCCAAGCACTGCATGGCATGCCTCAAGCGTTTGAGAGAAGAAAGAATCCCTTAGCCAAGAGCATTTGTATGGAATACTACCAAACCTAGCTTCACTGTCCACAAAATAATCGCTCAGGTGGAGTAACCCGGTACCAAACACCGAGGAGTGACAACGAGGTAGATGTCATCCTGGATTCTCACTTAGCTACACCTTAGCTCTTGGGATTCGGCATAAATGCGCCATGTCTACCGAAAAGACACATCAAAAAGTCATAGCGGTTGCGGCTACTGGAGACCTCAGAAGTGTGCAAACTCTTCTTGAACACCACGAAGTAGCTCTTTGCCAATTGCTAGCGGAAGCTGTCCGCCACAATCACATCGACATCATTAATTGGTGCATCAAGTCCGGCGCCAAAATTACTTGTCCTGTCATCCTAGCGATACCAATCTACCCATATTTCGAGGTTTTTGAACTGCTCACCTTCTCGGGTCTCGACATAAACTTGGACCTCGACCGAATGGGTGCTTTTCTCATCCTTGAAGTGATGCGCAACAACTTCGAACGCGTTTCCTTTTGCCTTGAAAACGGTGCGAATCCAAATCTAGGCTCGTATGCTCATATCTGGTCGGCTCTCGCTGTGCCAGCCCAGCATGGAGCATCCATTGAGATTTTTTAGATCTGTTACTAAAGAACGGCGCCCAGCTTGACGAGAATGACGCGTTACCCACGGCTGTAGAGAACGGACAGACAGACATGGTCAATTTTCTACTTGATCGGGATGCTAAGATTGATGAGCTTGGCTTCGTATATTGTGTCGGAAGCGGGGACCAAATGGACAACGCAGGAAGCGCTTTGCATCTCGCCGTGACTTAGGGCCATCTCGAGACTGTCATATCGTTACTGGATCGTGGTGCCACTATCATTTTGAAAGATGAGCAACAAAGGACAGCTCTCGACATAGCACGAAAGAAGGACAAGAACAATATCATTAGCTTGCTTCAAGAGCGAGGCGCTGCTGAATAAGTAGCTAAATTTGGACATAAGATAAACCATATCTATATCATAACAATAAGGTACTCAGAGCATAGAGAGCAAGGCCGGCTCTCTGAACGACTAGTAGCGTGGTCTACAATACAATACCCCTTCTTTGATCGTACACTTCTAGGTTATCCTAACTTCGAACTCTCTGATTTTTAATCTAAGTAGTTGATGTACGTTTTGCCTGACCTAAAAGATATCCATGATAGATGCCAACACTCCGGTTTGTGGTCATCTAACCTTGCCATTTGGTCGGTACGGATGTCGAGGAAGACCACTGGTGTAGTCGAGCTTTCCATCCAAACACCTTCACATATTGCTCCTCGTAATTCACAATCACTCCTTTATAACATCTACACTCTTTTGATTGAAAGCCCCAAGTATCATGTCCTCCAAAGACAAGTATACCGTAATTCTCCCCACATATAACGAACGTCGCAACCTTCCAATCATAACATGGCTTCTCAACCGCACCTTTACAGAAAAGTAATCCCCCAAACCCCCCTCTTATCTCCTTCAATTGCGGTTGACTAACCCTTCTCCAAGTAATCTAGACTGGGAGCTCATCATCGTCGACGATGCCTCCCCCGACGGGACCCTAAATGTCGCCAAACAACTCCAATCGCTTTACACCCCCAATCGCATTATCCTCAAGCCGAGAACTGGCAAACTCGGCCTCGGCACCGCCTATGTCCATGGCCTCAAATCTGCTCGCGGAAATTTCGTCATTATCATGGACGCCGACTTCTCCCACCACCCCAAATTCATTGCCCCTATGATCAGCATACAGAAATCCTCCGACTGTGATATCGTGACTGGCACCCGCTATGCTGGCGACGGGGGCGTGTATGGATGGGATTTGAAGAGGAAACTGGTGTCTCGAGGGGCGAATTTATTTGCGGATACGGTACTGAGACCGGGCGTGAGTGATTTGACGGGGAGTTTCCGGTTGTATAAGAGGGCGGTGCTAGAGAAGGTGATCGGTAGTACTGAGAGCAAAGGGTATACGTTTCAGATGGAGATGATGGTGAGGGCGAAGGCGATGGGATGTAGTGTGAGAGAGGTGCCGATTAGCTTTGTGGACCGGGTATATGGGGAGAGTAAGTTGGGGGGGGATGAGATTGTGGAATATGCCAAGGTGAGTGAGAGGGGGATGTTTTGGTTGAATGAATGAGCTAACCGGTTGCGTAGGGAGTAATGAGTCTATGGATGAAGGTGTAGGAATTTTGGACGGGGTCGACCTGGAAGCCGGAGATACCCAACCGCACACTGGTCTCAAGTATTCTGCATTATGAGGAGTTTATATTCGACCTAGAACAGTAATATATACCACTCCCAACGACCATAAGACCCAACACCTACACTTTCATTTCCAATTCCAATTCCAATCCCATTCGCAAACCCTCCCACCCACTGCAACTTACCTCGAAGCCTACCTCCAACGACTTGCAGCCCCCACCCCCAGCGTCTCCCATCATTCCACCCCTCCTCCACCCACCTACCCCCCCAACCTCAAAACCAACCCATCTCGAACGCAGCCGCCCTGGCAACAGTCCAATTCTCTCATTCGCCACATCATGCCCACCACGCAGCCGGCTCTCCACCGCCCCCATTACATCTGCCACCATCGCGATAATGGGCCGATACGAACAGAACCTATCTGGGTACGTTTTGAGGTTTCGTTACCTGGAATGACGACTTTAAGTCGAACCAGGGGAATTTGAAATGGGGTTTCAAGCCGGCAGGACGCGTTGGGAGGGAATGGGAGGGCGCTGGGGTTGGGGTTGGATTTGTGCGGAGGGGTGTGCGGGCATGGGAAGGATGGGGTGGAGTACGAGGATGGGATGGAGTTGGGGGGTTTTGAGGGAGGGCTTTCCGGCTTGGTGGTTTGACAATGATAGGAGGGTGTGATGAGTGAGGGTATAGGCGGTTTGGAGGAGGTGTGTGGGGTGGGAGTTTGAAGGGGAGCATTGTTAGATGATCAAAACATGGTTCGGTTGCTGGGTTTTTGACAAGTTACAAATACTTGATTTTAGGAGGGAGATTTTGGATATACAGGCTTCCCGGCGAATAAGCCAAGTTGCCAGACTCAGTGGAAATATCGAATGCTTCACAAATCGACAGTATGTTACAATTTCTGTTGTATGTACACTCGGTGCTACTATCATAACTCATCAGCTTCAGCACAGATCGGACTTGCAAGCCCTGGCGGCTTATCTCTCTCTCACATTACTCATCTCCAGAATCCGCATATTCAAAAATTTCCCCAATCCAGAAGCTCTGCCAGATCGTCACATATTCCTCCCCCCAGTAACCATAATAGTCTGGCCATCCACATAACTAAACAACGGACTCGCCACCGCCAAAATCACACTCGCTGCCTCAGTTGCGGTTCCGGGTCTCCGCAGCGGAATATCGGCATGCGGATTCGGCCCTGCCGCTTCCTTCTGCGCCGTGGGTATGCCCAGTGCGACCTTGTTCCCATCTGGCGTCGTCACAAAGGCACCTTCTTCCTTTGCGACGGTTAAGCGCGTAAGGATATGTCCAAAGGCCACGGTGTTGGCGCGGACGCCAAAGGAAGGGCCCCATTCTTTGGCGATGACTTTGGAGAGACCAATGACGCCGGCTTTGGCGAGGCCGTAGTTGGCTTGGCCGCTGGGGGTTAGTTAGCTTTGGTTATTCGGGGATTAGAAGCTAGAGGAATGTCGTACGCGTTGCCGTTGACTCCACTTGTGCTGCTGATGTTGATGATGTTTCTTGGCTCACCGTCCTTCACTCTGAAGTAGGGCGCTGCGGCTCGGACGAGTCTGAAGGGTGCAGTGTTGTGTAAAGCGAGAATCGTATCCCATTGCTTGTCTGTCATCTGAATACCACTTCACGTCAGCCATATTTCTTATTCAATGTTCCCGGACTGCCAAAGGATCCATTTGAAGCACCACATAGGACACACCTTATGAATCACCCCATCCCACGTAAATCCCGCGTTATTAACGATGATATGAATTTTCCCCTCCCCAAACTCCGCAGTTTTCTTCACCAGCTCATTAATATATCTCGCATCCAACATGTCCCCTGGCACGGCAATTGCCTTTCCCCCATTATCATTAATCTCCTTAGCTACAGCTTGAGCTTTTGCTGCATCTATGTCTTGCACCACGACCTTTGCGCCCTCGGTTGCGAAGAGCCGGGCTGCTTCGGCGCCAATGCCTTGCCCAGAGCCAGTGATGAGAGCAACTTGGCCAGCGAGCATACCATTGGGGTAGAGATGCCCAGCGATTTGGGCGACGCGCTTTTCGGCCATTGTCGGTGGAGATGGGAGTGAGTACAGTGACAACAGGAGGTTTAGAGCGTACCTAAATAATCTAAGGAGAGTGTGGTGGTTCTGATGAGACAGAGGGAAGGAAAGGTTGTCGAAGATACCGAGGCATGTACATACGTAGGCGCTCAATTGACCGAAGCCCTAAGAAAAGTGTTCGAAAATAACTCTAATCCCCGGATCAATATCGTTGCTCGAACATTTGAGAGGTATTTCTGTAAACTCGTATCAATAGGAGTCCTCGATTTGCTGGCTAAGGTCCGTCGCTCTACTCTGTAATACATATGTAATGTCCAAATGTTCTACAAGGTTGTCACTTCCGTTTGATCTGTTTGATTATAATCATTTCACCATCCTGCTCCCATCCCAGAGTCTCCTGATCCTTTAGCTCTTTCCAATGCATCCCTGTAGCTTCTTCGACATAAAGCATGCTGGCAGAGAGATAACTCCGGCCCAAGCACTTCAAAGCATGCTTCCTCATTGGAGCTTCTCCCAACTCCATCAACCGTTTCTGAAACTCATTCATGGATCGTTTGCTTTTCCAATAGACAGACCAATTCCCGTGTACCAGCGCCTTAAGCACCAACTCCACCCGCGTACCTCTGAAATCATACATGTTCCGCGCCGCAAACGCGCCAGCCAAGTCGCTCTGCCTGCAAGCGAGGTCCAGTATATAGTATCCCACGAATTCATGTTTCTCGGAAGCCGAGCAGCTCGAGGTATTGTAAAGCTTTCGCAAGAGATGTAGCAAAGCGGGATGATAGGACTCCACGTGCTTCTCCATTATGGTAGCGCGGATGATGAAGCTGTACGCGCTTGCAGCGAAGGCGTCAATGCGAGAAGATGCTACAATTGCTTCGCGGATTTTGCGCATAGCCATAATAACAACAGAGAACTCCCTTAAGGTCTGGCCATCTTTCAACCCAATGTCGACCTCGGCCTTACGTAAGGTTGGACCATTTGCGGCATTGGTGGTGCCCAGGGAAAGAGAGGCCAAAGATTCATGGAGGGTATTACTCCGGCCAGCAGCTGCGCAGAGCCGGTCATATCGTTCTACTATCTTTCCGAAGTAGTCCTCCTGTGCCTTGAAATCAAGGAGGCTATCGTATGGTCAGCCTATGGCGGCATTGAGAAGAGGAAGCATGCATGCCGATCATCTCCCTTCGATGGAAGTCCTATGCTCTCAAGAGGGTCCACTGGGAGGTCCCTCAGACGAGTTCCTACCGGAAACAGCTTGCTACTACGACCAGCATTGAGCCTGTCTGCCATGCAGTCTGTTTCGAATCACCGCATAGGGAGCATGAGAGATCGTCATAGCGGTCCGTTTGCGGAATGTCGACAACTCGCCTCCCTGTGGCCAATGAGATCGCCGTAGATGCGCTTAGTCATACACGCTGACCTGCCTGCGCCTTTTCCACTTTCCTTAACTTCCATTGATTTGGCGTTGAGTCGCAAATAGAGAGACGAAGATGGTCTTATTGAATTGGCCCCCAGGGACCATAGATACATTGCAGAGTGGTAGTTGATACCCCAGGAGCGTCAAAGAAGTCCTATGAAGGGAATGGAGTAATTTGCTACGTCAAGAAAAGCCCAAATGGCCACACGTCGAAGGGCTCCGTCTAGGACTCCGTCACCTCTTTCACCTACCTCGCCCACGATTGATACCGCCGTCAAATCTCAATTCCCCCCAACGCCGACAACCCCAGGACTTCCACTCTTGCTAAAATGGACAGACCTTCCTTCATGGCAGCAAGATAATCACTACATCTTAGGTCACTACCGACCAGCATCGAATTCGTACCTAGGCTCGTTTCAGAGTCTTTTCTATCTTCACAATGAATCCGTTAATATTCATACACATCTTTTGGGCGCATTCCTTTTTTTCTTCATGTCCTTCTCCATTTACGCATTTGATACCCGATCAATCACTACTCAAGACATCGTCGCTTTCGCATGTTTTTTTGCAGGTGCCGTAAGTCTTTGAATTTCCTATATACCTTTTCTTGCTGTTCCTGTTAAGCCAGTACTAAGTTATTCATCTTAGATCCTGTGTCTCGGTATTAGCGCAACATATCATACCATATCAAACCATTCCCCCATGGTGCAACGCTTGGGCAATCAGCTAGACTACGTTGGTATCGTCGCTCTTATCACTGGGAGTTTTGTGCCAAGTATTTTCTACGGATTCTATTGCGAGCCAACATTACAGAAAATCTACTGGGCAATGGTAAGCTGTTAGTGGAAACCTATTCAGCAACAAAAGTCTAAATGGAACCTCAGATATCTACATTCGGAATAGGATGCACCATTGTCTCTTTGAATCCCAAGTTCCGCAGTCCAGTGTGGCGACCTTGGAGGGCGGCAATGTTCATTGGAATGGGCTCATCGGCTGTGGTTCCTGTCCTGCATGGATTGAAGATGTACGGTATACAGCGGATGAACTATCAGATTGGCCTCTTCTGGGTAGTACTCCAGGGGGTTTTTTATATTCTCGGGGCTTGCATCTATGCTGTGTGTAGCCATGCATACATTTGTTTTGTATCAATGTCTTGAAAGTAAATGGCTGACTGAGTCGCAAGGCACGCATACCAGAGCGACTTCATCCCGGGAAATTCGACACATTTGGAAGCTCTCATCAGATTTTCCACGTATTGATCTTAATGGCAGGGATGTCACATCTGGTCGGCTTGTTGCAGGCTTTTGATCATGTAAAACACTACGCACGATGCTGATAGCCCTTAATGCATATGGACTTGCAGGCCAGGTCAATGCTACTATACGTTGATTTCGATACCGGGCACTGTTCGCTTCTGAAAAAGCGTTCGCGGATTCAGTAGGACCGAGTCAGTTCAATTTTTAGTCGTCCCGAAGACTTGGAGGGTGCCAATAGAAAGACAACATGCTGGAAAGCGGGTCGTACGCACTGTTCCGTGGAGCGGCGGGCGGGCTTGTAGGGAGAACGGCACATTGGGAAATTCGGATGAAGACTCCATGCTGAAGGGCTTTGCTTTTTGATCGCCATTTTAAAGTCGATTGGTTGCAGGCGAAGGGGCTTTGGGGTTTGAGGCGCATCGCGCGTTTCCCGTTGCAATAGGAAGAAACCCTAACACTAGGCCCTTTTAGAGTGCATTGAATCTTAGCCGCTACATGCCCAAAGCCGTGTGTTGATGTGTCTTTAAATGATTAGACAAGCAGCATCTCCTTTCTATCATCGCCTCGGAGGGAGTATAGTAATCATATCATGCTTAGCTGCGTTGATACCGAACCCCCGTGCTTCTCGACCTCAGCCTCACCGAAGGCGTCTTCGTGTCCCACCAATATCATGCTTTACATGTTAACACTCCAAGCTAGGTATTACTGTACGCGAGTTCAAACCTCGAGAGTACCCCCATTGACGACTTAAGACTTGAGCGAAAGAAACGATGCCACAATTAAAGCATGTTGGCGACTCATGCTCACTTGTTTTGGTGGCCAATGTTAATGCAATGCTAACAGGCCTCTCTCGCTTCCGCAAAGACTCCACTGAGATGATCATGCGTGTAGCTAATCGTAAGACAACCAGGCGCAGGCCTTGATGAGTGATGATGATATGACAGCCGCTTTATGTCCGTGCTAACTTGAGCCATCTATCCGCTCGTAGTTGCTGACCGCTCCATCTCAACAAAAGATAGCAAGATCTCTCACAAAGTACAGCTTCCAGCTTCAGTTCCATCATCGCTGCAACCCATATAGCTAGGACTCTTTATGGCAGCTGCACCCTACCTCCTCCATGTCCCTGCTGAGATCCGCCTCGCCATCTACAAACTCCTCCTTTCCAATCACGACGACAAAACCCTCTCCATACGCACCGAGGATCCTACGTTATACGAACAACGGAAACATCAACTAAGACTCCGTACTAAGTACCATCACATCTCCGATCGTTTTCGCGGCCGCAGCATCAGATCCTCGTATCATCTCCGGGAGAACCCAGGCATATATCCGTCAATCTTAGGAGTAAATCGACAAACCCACGCGGAAGCGGGCCATGTACTCTATTCGCAGCATATATTCGACTTCGGTATGGATATCGAGAGCGCGGTCCCCTTTCTGCAGGATCTGACGCCGAGTTCTCGCGAGTCTGTGAAAAGGATAGGGATTGTGAAACGCGCCATACCCTACAGCAAAAGCTTCGATAACTGCGAATGGCAGACTACATGCACCTATATCTCTGAAAACCTTCAATTGGCGCAACTTGACCTAGGAGTGCTCGGAGGAGTACCAGGATCAATATGGGGCTCGCCGCCGGGGCAGCAGGAACCCAAGGAATTCTCCATGTCGGACTTTCATGTAATCACGATGTTTGAGAATATGGAATGGGCCAGACAGCTTGCGGCAATTAAAGGATTGCAGATGCTGAATGTGAAGGCTATCATGGAACACTGTCCGCCGCCTCAGTCGAGTACGATGACGTTCTTCGTGAATTTTTCTGCGAGCATTGAGAAGGGGTTTAGGGAGTATATGAGTTCGGTCATGGTCACCTGAATTTCTTAATATATCTCTACTTTCACTTGCTTCACTTGCTTCACTATTAACCCCCGGTATTAGACAGCGCGTTTGCCGTTAGGCGTATGTACAGCACCTGACGTTTTATTATTAGGAGACCTACAACTACAATTTCAAGATGCAGAGGATAGAGCGAGGCATTTTGGTTCTACGGGTCTCGAGATTACATTATCAGAATACATTATCTTTAAGAGAAGGAGGCTTGAGAAATTCCCCTCCTTTCCATATTGCCTCTGCATATTTCATCTTCCCCGCTATCTACAGTTTTCTTGCCAACCATCATAACCACTCCTGGTCAAACTATCCGTCAAGCTCACGTCTAAGCATCATCCGCTCATCCCCCGCAACATGACGAGAAACCCCCGCTACAGATTCAATACCTTTAGCAGACACTCTGAACCTCCAGCATGCTTGCGTCTATCTGTTGGTTCCTAGTGCATCTGATCCGTGCAGACCTAATTCTCTTGCTTTCCGCAATCGACTCTGACCTGATTTCCTCGCGGGACCACAATCAAAATATTCTTCCCATGTGCCTTTGTGTTGTGATGGCGAATGAACCCCTTTTCCTAGAAAGTGATTCCGGGTTCAAAGATGGACCACGGAAGTCTCGAATGTGCTCTTTCCTCGTTTTATACTAGGAAGATGATATTCGTTCCGCGTCTTTCATCTCCTCTGCACTCGAAAACCAACCCTCCATATCCACTCGCCTCTGACCCCCACCATTCTCATCATCCCCAATTCCACCACTACCCCAACAAAACGTCCTTACTAACCTAGCATAGCCCAAACCTCGACCATTCCATCATCCGTCTTCTCATCACCATCACGTTTACGAACATAACCACATCGAATTCATTGGCTGATACAGACAACCGACCGGGTGTGACAGAGTACTACGAATCAGAGTGTGAATGAGTCCGAGAAAGTAAGGAAAGAGTGGAGGAAACGGTTTATCCTGCCTTCGTCTACGGTTATCGAAAAGAGCTTATAGCTCGGTTTTTATAAGGAGTGGAAAACATTCACCCAACAACATCCCACTTCAATTACCAAAGGGGCCCCCAAAACGCACTCCTCCTCCAATACCAGCATCTACCAATCTAAAACGAAACGCACCCCTGGCCCTTCTCCTCCCCTCTTCATATCGGGCCCCATATCCCTTCAAAACACCACCCCGCCTCCCCAATCATCTTCCACCATTTTTTCTCTAAGCTGCCAACTCACCCGAGCCACATGGCTTCGACAAGCGGCGTGTGCTGTAGATTCTGGCGGGAGCATGTCTACATGGCCGTTACACATCATGCTCACTTCCAAACCCAACCCAATCTAGCGCAACACAAGCACTCCATCTCCGATTCTGCCAACCTCTTGAGGTTTTACTTCGTGGAGCTTTGACTTGTAGCATAGTGTATGTTGCTTTTCGGGTTTTTTCTAGGAAAGGGGAGGTGGGGATGATGTGAAGGGGTGCGGTTGTTGTGTTCCGTGGTTGAGGGTTGGGGGGCCGGGGGCAGGGGGCAGGGGGCAGGGGTTGCTAGTGGGGATTCGAGACGGATGGTGCATGATACTGTGAACCGGGGGGGGGGATGTAGTGAGCACCTCCTCTCCGGGAATCGCGCTCCCTCCCATTCCCTCTCTCGCAACGAAGACACGTCGACGAGTTCCCCTATCTTCACGCCTAAACACAGATAACAAGGTGGAACATCATGCTATCCTTCCAAGACTCCTGTGTTGTAGATAACCCGATCTATAAGAGTACAGAAAACCAAAGGAAATGACACGTCTGTTTTGAAAGTATCGTACATTGTTCCCTTTCATCACCTTCCTCCTACATGCTTGAATCTTACAAAGAAGCCTTGTCCAAATTGATTTTTGTTGATATCCGGTATCATGCGACAAACTCCACTTCCCTCTACTCGCCCTTCCCTTTTCCAAATGTCGTTGATATCCAGTATCATGCGGCAAATTCCACCTCCCTTTTGGCTACAACGCCCGACACGGGGAACGCGCACCTGCACGCCTTCTCGACGTCGATTGCCGTGCTCTGCTGTGTTTCGCCACACACGCATCCGTTATTACCAATGGAGAATTTCCCATTGCCGTACGTAAACGCGAAGAATGGGCTGCCGACGTCGAAAGATACCGTGTCGACGGTCAACACGTCCTGCAGAAAGCTGTCCTTGATCGTATAGGGAATTCCACACCCAGGCTGCGCATACCATCCTAGGATTTTACAGGTGTTGTCCAGGATGCCGAAATAACCGCTGGTGGGGGTCGCTGAAGTTCCTGGCAAGCCCGTAGCATATAGCCCCGTGGTCATGACAAACGTGTAAGAGCCAGCGCCTTGGGGGAGGCAGACGGCACCGTCTGTGATTGTGATAGTACTCCCAGAGGCGGTGTTCGTGGCATCGCACTCTGCAGACGCAAGTCCTGCAATAGCTGCAATAGCTGAGACAACGAGAAGAGATAATTTGGTCATGATGGAAGTGTAGGTTTAGCTGCCGGAATGGATGAGGAGAGGATATTGACGAGAGACGGAGCCAAATTGTGTGAATGAGCGGCGAAGGCTTTGGGTTCCTTGATGGCGGAATGAAACTATCTCACTGGACTTTGTTTGAAGATTGAAATGGATAGAAGAAGAGAGGAGGGTTCATTTATAAAGAAATTCTGCTGTCCATAACACCAGGGTGCAGTGATTCGTCTCTTACACTGAAGTATGCCTTGAACATCTGTTGGCAGGTCCCCGTTTCAGAATAAGGATTATCTGGTAGAATTTGCCGACCAATCTTGGATGTCGCTGTCTCATAATTATGCTTGACCGTGTTGGGTTTTTATTAAACACTCGGCCATTCTCACCAAATCTTTAACACACCGGATATGGCCTTAATCAGGTATGTACAGCAAATTCCAACAGACCGTGGTTGGCAGTCCCCCTTATAGCTCAGCAGCCTAGTCAGCCTGCTCCTATAACTGCGGCGGCAGCTTCCATGGTAGAATGGACCGAAATTTTCGCTCTCAAGAAGCTTCCAGGATCCTTCGTTGATACCAGGGCGGCGTGTTCTCCTGAACCAGCTGAGAGCAATTGCGAGTTGAATGAGTGCTCTTAGCGCAAAGCAGACATAATCTTTCTTCAAGCAACGCAAGTATCTAAGCCGTGATGGCTTTGAACGTGTGACCTGGTTTATGACCGTAGTGATTCTAGTGTAGTGTATTCGTTATAGCGAGACCCAGGCTTGTTGTCAAATATGAAGGGCCTGGAGAGGGTCTGCCCTCGTTTAAAAGTTCGCTTCGAATACATTAAGTTTGTATGCAACGTTTTTTTCATGACTTCGCGGAAAACAAAGCCGTAAATGTCGAGATAGCCTTTGCAGGAGGCAATAAATGGCGATATTAACAGGTAAGCTCAGATGTGGAAGCAATGAAAAAACGTCGGTAGTAACTACCAGTAATACAGTGAAGACAGCACCTCAAGATTGGCGAGGCACAGTACATGTGGAACAACACCGGGCACAAGAAACACCTGTACAGGGCAGTTGTGCAACTCGGAATTCCGGGGACACTGGCATTGTCACACGACACGAGGCAACCTCCTAACTTGCATGCATGATCGAATAGGAACCCATGTTATCCAAGCCAAGAATCTGGAAAAGACGAGCGTATGATGGTCACACTGCTTGGCCAATGATTGGTGTAGCATTTGTGCAGACGCACAACACAGAAAGTCCAAGACGGTGCAGACGGAAGCAATACCGAAAGAACGTAGGCTATCGACTGGGTGCTCAGAGATGTCTCGCCGGGATGATACAGGAAAGCTACCTGGTATAATGCCAACTGTGCAGACGCCAATGGAGGTCTTGAGTGAATCCTATAGGCATACACAACCTAAGCTTCACATTGTAATTTAATGTTGCCTATAAAGGGTAGGGTTCTGCTTCCTCGATATTGCTCGAACCCTTGTCAGGACGCCAATATCTTTTCAGAGGAGTGACCGCCGAATTTAGGGTGCGAAATGTATTAAACATGTTTATTGCCTAACCAAATTAGGTTAGTCAAAAACGTGTTTTAAACATGTTTATTGAAGCATGTTTTAAACACAGGGGTATATATAAGTAGCATCAATTATTTGAATGCTCCATTGCCACCTCACCGTCGATGATGTTATTCAGAAACTCCCCCAGCACCTCATCGTTTGAAGGATTTAGCCTAGCCATAGCAAATTCCTCCTGCAGCAGTCTATCTTCCATATTCAAAAGCTTCTCCTCATCGATTTCAATGCCCTGTGTAGAGTCTGCTGACGAGTAGTCTCGGACGCCATTTGACGGTGACAGTATAAGCACTCCACTGCAGAGACGATTCGGTTTGGTAGGATTATGCTCTGAAAGGCATCAATAACAGCCTGATTGCGAGGTTTGCCACCGCGTGGAGGAGGCATGACTGGTGGTAGGAAGATAGATCTACTCCATACGAGTATATCAATGGTGACGGCAGCGAGGTCAAACCCCCTGAGCTAAACCAGCTGGGTTTAGCTTGCTTATATAATATAAAACCAATAAACATACATAAAGAAACCGCTAGTGAGTTTTAAACACGTTTATTGTAGAAGAAACGGTTTTATTCGCTCCCTACCGCCGATTAGTATTTGTGATTGTATAGATCGCACAGACATGCCACCTTCTGATCAAGAGTAGCCTTCGAGTAAAAAATAGAGACCAGGGCCTCTCCTTGGATGCTACGAATCATCGTAGTATCGTGCGAACTCACGTAAGCGATGATTGGGGTGTCAGCGTACTCTAACAAGTCAAAAGTCAGCAACGGAGATCTGCAGTCTCGTTGCGCATCACATGGGTCCATTGATGGAAAGCCTCCTGCATCGTAGTTTTCCCGGACTCGATGTTGCTTGGTGGTGCGCTCCGAGAGTATGGTTTGGGAATTCAAGGTAACAAATGGATAACCAGCCTCAAATTGTGGGCATGAAGGATGAGTGGGATGGTTTCTACGATAGGTGACGCTATGACGTTGATCCTTGAATCGTTTGACTGTTAGAGCTCTTCTCTTGGTTTACAGTAGAGACACAAGGCGAGGTGGTGCGAGCTTGGGTTTTGGGAGGACCACATTTACCTGCAATCACACGTCAGTGCCAGTATATCAAGGCACCACCATTTCCTCATCTTCGATCCAGTAGGTGGTATGACGTGAGCGAGTAGAATCCCCAGTTTAGGTACCAATTTACATTCATTTTTCCTGCGAGTTCGAAGAATGCTACTGCCCGAAGGTCTAGTCCATTTAACGTCGCGTATCAGGGAGCTGCAGAGCTCAGCGGTATCCCCAAACATTTCGTGGTCTTACCACTGGAAAGATCTCGCATGAATCATACACAATCAAGCGATAATTAAAGAAAAGCAGGGTGGTCAGCTGTAAAAGTGATAGGCCGAATATATGGGACGAGGCTCAGACCCCTCGCCCTGGGTGAACGATCTTCGCATGGTCCACCGGTGTGGCCGCCGCGTAAAAGATCCTGTAGATCACCCCACGGAGGGCCTGTGCGATCCGAGGATTTAAGATAGTGATTAGTACGGAGTACAATACATTTTGCTGCGGCGTCAGTTAGCGACAAAGATCAGAGCACGATGGTGGCACGACGGTGGAGGTTCAACGGCAATGTTCGTGGTGGTTGAGGTCGATTGGTTGAAGATTACGAGTAAGAGTAGAGCTGAAATAATAGAGCGCGTGAGACATTTTGAAGCACAAAGGTTTAGTCGTGGACTTTATTCTTGGGTTACACTGCGCTTGAGATTCTGCAAATCAAAAGGATCGTACACGACATGACAGCTTCAATCGGGCCAATCGAGTTCCATCGCACTTGACGTCTTTTCTCTCCGCGCAAGCCGGTCGATGCCGGTGTTCCAGAAACAAGGTCAGTGTTCGATGTGAAGCGCATAGGATCCAGGACAGCGAAGTACATACCAACCAGACACTACCACCGACCAGTCGTCTATTCGTAGTGTGACCATGTCTGAGTTCCTCAGCTTCATGCGGGTACGTCAGAGAAGAGGGGGGAAGGAGACGCATCCGATATGCCGTGGAACCATCAGGGTGCAGATCTAAAAACAAGCTGGGCGTCAAGTAGAGTAGTATAGGAGGTCGTTGTACGGTAAGGAGACTTGAAGGTAAAACTCCATCTCGGATACATGGTTCATATGGGTTCAGCAGAGCCTGTCGGTGGTGTCCGCCCCACTACATGCTGTCGCGGGTTTGAAGTAAGGTAGTCCCGCACAAGGTTTGGGATGTCATCGCTTATCGGAAAGCTAAGGTAGAGTAGAGGGTCCTGATATCCAACAAACATGCTGTTGTGTCTCGGTCCGACGTTTTAGACGTAGAGTACCGTATGCATGCTAATCAAACACTGCAGTCTGCGCCTTCTATTCCACGGTGGCTGGAGGATTGCATGTACGGACTCGAATCATGAGGTGTTTGACGTTACGGAAGTAGACTGTACGGAGTCCCTGGGAGTACCCATAAGTCAACCGAACCCACAGACATGAGCAGCATCCGAAGGATTATTAGCCGTGGTCCGATGGTTTGGAAGCATCCAAATAGAATAGATAAACCTGGTCTATGTGGGTCAAACAAGACATTATGATTCGTAGAGGTACCTTAAAAGTACACGAATGGGATGAAACGTGACACCATTCCTGCCCGCCCTTTGGCAGGCGCGCGAGTAGATGGAGGGAATGACGGTCAATCGGAACCGAGACAAGAAGAAACATTGTTAGCCAGAAATGGTCGAATGCAAAACCTGTCAGCCGGTACGGAGTACAGTCTTACAGAGTTCAAGTGTCGTGCCGACGACTCCGAATCAGTCAGAGCCCATGCATCGAAGCGGTGCCGGGGCAAAGGTGCCAAGCAGCCAAAGCGGCCATGCGGCCATGCAGCAAGGCCACGTACGACAATTCAAAGCACCCAATCAAATCTATCATACATTGAGGGATTCGGCGTCGTTCTGATGTTGGTAAGCCGCATGGATGATGGATGATGGATGCAGGATGATGGATGATGGATAGTGGTGGAGGTGGTGGTGGTGGAATATGCACGTCCCTTTCATGCGAGACACCGATTGCAAGGCACCCAATCAAGGACCTGCCAAGCGGGACTACCAAAAGAAGTGTCCAAGTCGCAGAGTGTGAGGCAGACTAGAACATCAACCCACGACCATGATTGGAGCCCCGAGATCATCGCCTATTGTGACTCTTAAGGCTAGGGCCCGGTGGGGGACAACTGCGTCGAGCAGAATTTAGTCCAGAAAAGACTTTATGAGATGCACGATGAACAGGCTAGTATACAGCTCAACGACCGGGCAAACTCCGTGTCGAAAGCCTTGTGAAACCATACATGGGGCATGTAGGTGCTGTAGATGTCTGGCTCGGTAAAGATTGCTCTCAAACTTGAGAAATGCTCGCTTGAGGCGACAACGTTCTCTTAATGTACATGACGGAAGAGCATTGGTAGACGATACCAAGCCCACGTATTTCAAAACAAATGTAGATAGAGAAAAGTGTCTCGAATGGCATACCAGCCGACCGTTGTGGTTGGGTATTTCCGTTCCGTACGCCTTGGATATCCCCTGTGCAAAGAATCTCTAGCCTGTTCGCAAAAAAGCCTCCCATGAACGCCCTGAAATGCACAAGAATTGGACCAATAAAAAGACACAGTATGAAGTAAAGACCAGGTATTCCTTGACACCTAGCTGGCCAGACCCGATCTATCGTGAATTATGGCGTAGAGGAGCAAGGTATTGCCGTGGACTCCCCCAACCTTGGTTATACGCCCCGAAAAAGACTCCTGGAATTTCGTTCGCCAGTGTTGCCGAACTTAGGATTCCTCCCAATACCAAGAAAGCTCCTCCCGTCTATTGTCTCTATGCAAAATCAGACACTCAAAAAGAAGAGAAGGCTGCCCTCAAGTCGTGTATTCGTAATCATCCTCACGTCAACATGAGTAAAATGCAGGCTTCAAAAAGCAGTATGGCCATGTAGAGGTTCCCATCAAATTTTAGCAAACCTGGACCGAAGGAATATATGGATGAGGAACCATGTCCTTCGGCGTTGGATCCAATGAAAAGAAATTACCGTAGAAGTTACCCACCGGTTGAGGTGGCACGTATGTGGGTATTTGAACCTTTGAGCTCTCTTCATGAGAGTTGCAGGAGGATGTGGTTGAGCAGCTAGAACTTGAAGAGAAAACGGATCCATCGTCCGACGGTGAAGATCCATTGGAAGATATTGTAAGTTGTGAATATTGCGCCACAATAGGATGGATTGGTGGAGAGGGTGCAGGTGTATACGGAGTAATCGGGTATTGCTGGAATGGGTTGATCGTATTTGGCGTTGTGTCGTATGGCGCATCTGTGACGTATGGGACATCCTCAGGCGGCGTAGGAGGGGCCAAGTTAGAGCGATTCGTAAATCTCGGGCATCTAAGAACGAGATCCCTAAGTTCCGAGATACTTATCCTCCTCCGTGGGTCACACTCGAAAATGCGCCTGAGAATGGAGTCAAGCTCTGGCGATAACGGCAAAATGGAACTTAGGAACTTCGGGTTCTTGAGATAGGCCCTGAACGTTGAGTCCTCAATTGACGCACGTTTCCATGGGTTCCTGCCACAGGTAAGGTTCACCAGTATGATCCCAAGGCTCCACACATCATTTGGTCCAGATGCATAGCAAGAAGAGGTTGAAGGAGTCTGTTGACATTCTGAAAGCGAAGATTAGTTAGACGTAGGGTATAGCCAAAGAAAATCCTACCTGGAGACATATAGAAGGTAGACCCGCAACCAAAATCGGAGGTGATATGATCCCGAGTGGCAAGACCAAAGTCGGCAAGCTTGACAGTTAAGCCTTCGTCACTGACAAGTATGTTCTCTGGCTTGAGGTCCCGGTGGTATATCCCAATAGAATGGCAAAAGTCGACAGCATCCAGGATTTGCAGGAAAGCTCGCCTCGCCATGTAATCATCGCCCAAATAGTGGCCCCTTTCAGTGATGCTGGAGAACAAATCACCTTCGGGACAGAACTCAAGAACAACGAAAGTACAGTCGTAGGAGTCCATTATCTTGATCAATGAAACCACATTGGGATGATGGCTGGCCTCGTGATGGAGCTGTATCTCTCGCTGCTGAAATTTGCGTTGCCTCGAATCCAAACCAATTTTATTCAAAGCCTTGACCGCATAGGGCACACTCGTGTGTATGTCGACAGCTGTATAGACCACTCCATATGCTCCTACTCCTAGGATGCCCGTTAATTCCAGCCGGTCAGCCAGAATTAGGCCAAGTCGATCCTCTGGGGAACATATTCCAATAAATGGTGGAGATGGCGGTGGCGTTGGCAACATGACAGTGAAACTCAGCACACAAGTCAAAGCACAAGGAAAAAGTAATCAAAGTCGATGTCTAGCGGGCAACGTCCAGGAGAGATGTTTTATGCCCTTGCGGCTCTTGAACAGACCATGAGGATTACCAGAGAGAATAAGCGTCAGGCCGGAGAATGGGCGCCCTGTGATTCTTAAGGAATGGCTGAAAAGATAATTAATAGAAGATGGCGTGAAGGTGAGGTGAAGTCGAGATGATGGGGTTAAGTGGGGGTGACGGTGAGAGCCTGATATAATAATAATTAATTAGTATTGGTAGGGAGGGATGATCGCTCCAGACCAAAAAGTGAAGGTTGGTGGTTGGTAGCGGATGATATGAGGTTGGGGGGGATACCTCGCCTGAGTATGATGTACCCCCGGTCTCGCATAGCCCTGGTAGCCATAACCATGCAAGCGGGTTCTAACAATCGTGATACGATGAATCACAGTTGGTTTGCCGGGCGCCCATGCTCACGGGCCAGGCGGCAGATTCATTGGGCCAGCTACTGTGAGTGCTAACATTAGGGCGTGACATGTTGGAAGCGAGAAGGCAGGGCAAGGCTAGGTATGATCCAAGGGCTAATGCAGAACGGGATGAGGTTGCGCAGATCCAAAATAATACGAAGGACTGTGGCAATAATAATAATGAGACAACCTCACCAGTGAACGCAGAAAGTCGTGGTACAACGCGGCGAATCGTTGTCTCGGCAAAGCTGCACCCACTGGTGGAAGGAAAAAAATCAAAGCTGCGGCAAGAGTGTCACTAACAAAGAAGGACACCGAAGTGGAAAAGAGGAGGGCGAGAATGTGAGTGTTCTGATTCGTAGATTGGAAACCGCCCGATCAATTAGAACTAAGGCCTCAAACCCTGGTGCGTCTCTTGAATTCTTCTGACTCTTCGTTCTGTCTGACTTGGCGTCGCCGTGAACGCTTTCTGCACCTACTGCTGCAGCAGCTCGCTTTACGGAATAACTTGCCCTGCCCGCCCTGCTTCCTTGGATTGAGCGTGAATAATCGAAGGATGGTGGGCCACTGGTGGCGCGCGCACCATGAATAATCAACCAGATTCCTTGCTCTTCCATCTTTTCGTTGGCTGTCCGGACGGCGGCGTCGCAACCAGGCGGCGTTCACTGTTGCTCCGGACCTACACGTACACGATTGACGTATGCAGGACGAGGATGATACGCCCACCACTACCAGTCGACAGACAGACCATCTGATCGATTGTTCACAAGGCTGATGCATAGCAGGTATGAGGTCTTGGTGTGGCACTACCTGATTTGCAAACAATGCGCTGCTAACAAGGAATTCTCCGTGCGCTCCGTATCTGCCTGTGGACGTGGTTCAAGCTTCCCATAGTGGAGATTGACTTTCTCACTTGTTCAGCACATCGAGAAAATGATTTGGATGTGCGTAGCCGTGCAGTAGCCGTAGCCGGTAGCCTTGTTTAGGGGTGAGGGGAGAGTTTCCACCGAAGGCTGGCACTTTTGATAGGGGAGGCAGGATGAGGGCGACTTTGGCCACATTAGTGAGATTGGCCGAGGTGAAGGATTGTTATTGGTGGCTTCGAGTTCGCAAGTTCTTGCAGTTGCCAGTCTCCAGCTACTGAGCTAACTTGGCCCGCCTGGTTTAATATTCGCTCAAGTGGAACTCTAAAGACGGGCAATTAGTGACGGCGGTCGTACCATGTAGAAGTTTAGAACCTCTACGGAGTACCAGCTAGCTATTCTAGTAGCTACCTATCCGTCGCTCTACCAAAGTATTCCTGAGTTTCCAAGCGAGGTTGGAAGCCGCTGCGACTGATTCGTTGGGCTCGGGTTCTAGATTCCACTGGTACGACTTCCAACAATGTCAGGCTGCACGTATTCTACTGTGATGGTACATACTAGGAGTAGTGATTCGGCATGGTCGGATAGACATGCACGTGATCATCGACCATGGCATAAGGTACCTTAGTACGGAATAAAGGTTCTCGACTACACCGTAGTTCGTAAGCGCTAGACCTGGCAATTGCGCCAATCGACTGGATTCTAAACGTTCGCGATGAGGTGGCGACCAATATCCAATATCCAATCATCAATCCATGTACCGGTACGACCGTACGAAGGTATCTACAAATCTTACCCTACTCCGGATGTCCAATCATACTTGGCGTCGGCTTGATTCTTGATTCTTGATTCTTGGATTCTACTGTGTGTAGATTAAGGGTATTGCCGATCTTGCTCGACCTGGGTGAATGTGAATCTCGAACAGTGGAAAGCAATCAAAAGCACATTGACTACGTACCACGACTACTCTTACAGTATCAATGAGCTTCTGTTAGAATGCCCGTGTTTCCTTGGTCCGTCTATCAAACACCAAGGTACTCAAGATGTCCCGAAACTCGAAACTCGAAGACGGGGGCGCACCCAATGGGGTACAGTCGATGGTTGGTGGGACAAGCGGTGCATGAGAGCCCCTTGTTACCTTTTAGTCTGTGATTGTGAGACTGTGAGTCCTCCAGCCTTATGTTGCTCCTGCCGTACTGTACTTCCGTACGGAGTACTTCTGTACTACCTCAGTAGTCTGCTTCTAAAGATGAGGCGGGCGGGGCTAGCAGAGTGGGTCAGCGTTTGATTGGTTGGTGGAATCGGAGATTTGGATAAAGTACTGAACGGTACGACATACTACGTACAAATAAGACCGTACTAGCAGTACTCGCTTCGCTCCTGTGCTACTGTGTATTCCGTATTCCGTACTCCGTACGGAATAGATTGCAAAGTACTGTAGAGGCAGAAGACAGGTACTGTTAGTACCCATACTCACTACTTCAAAGGACCTTACTGTGTGGGGTCAGGTCCTTTACCTACTACTGGGTACGAAAGTACAGGATACTTTGTTGTACTTACGGTACATGACAATCATAATTGTTCTGGACGGTGCACGTGTTCTCGCACATGAAAGCATGACGCGTGGGCGGCAAGGATTGACTTCATCTGTCCCGCTCACACGTTACTACAGTACATACTACCTACTCCGTACCTACTACCTATCGACTACAGCGAAGTGCTCAACGTCTGCCGTGCCACTTCACCGCCATGCCCCATGCCCCATGATGTTGGATGGGTCGAAGGATGCATCACCCTGCTGACTGACTTCTGGAAGCTTTCGATCTTGCTCCTCAGCTGGCCAATGGCAATGAACGCCACGTTGGGTCATGTGCCGTCCTTCTTGTCCTCCATATAGAGAGTACTTCCGTACCACAATAGTACTGTGGTAGGTGTTTGAGATTCAGTATTCCGTAGTATTCCGATATCCTCGTATGCCTACCAACCAACATGCTTGCTATTCATGAACGCCATTAGGCAAAGCAGGCATGAACTTGAGATACTACAGTACAACTGTACAACACAGTACAGGGTGTTTGCACTGCGGGTCGAACATTGCATTAGCCCAGCCACATTTACAAGGACCCCCCAGTACCAATTTCCACCAATCATAAGGTCATCGATGAAGCTGAATAAGCTTCCATATTAGGCAATAACTAACGTTTGATGCAGATTAGCTGAAAGGCCTGAATCGACCAAATGACCGTCTCAAATGACCTTCGAAATCATCTTTCTTCACCAACGCTACTTTTCACCAAAATCTACTTCCTACCTCGTCGACGACCTTTACATAGACACGCCTCCAACAACTGACGATGCTTATTCTCGCTGTGGCTGTGACTGTCGCTGCGCTCAACGATGAAGATTGAAGAAGCTCTCGGTCTGAAATGACTATCTCGACACTGTCGTGAGATTGCATGCGCATTCCCAAGCAGATTAGTTGATCAAGGGCAGAGGCCGAGATCAGGTGACGATGGGAGAGCCGAGGGAGACCTCGACTACATATAGATTCTCTTCGGCAGGTAGATAGGACGCACACGCATCTACAGTACCATTCTACTAGTACGATCATTGCACGTGCTCGTTGTTTGCTCATGAAAGGTGTTTGATAGAGAATCATGAAGGATGTTTGGTAGAGAGTTATGAAGGAAGTCATGGAAAAAATCATGAAGGGAATCATAAAGAGAGCCATGAAGGGTGTTCGGTAGAGAACCATGAAGAGTGCTTTCTATTGATCTAGTCAGCATGTGCTATGAAACATGTAGCATGAAGCATGTTTTGAAGCGAGTAGATAGGTGAGTAGGCGAACGAGAGCCTAGATAGCTGAGTTGATAGCTGAAGAAGTAGATAGAATGACGAGTTGATATCTGAACGTGTGAATAGGCGAGTAGGTAGGATGGTGAGTAGGGCGGTGGCTAGGCCGGCTACAGAATGAACGCATCAAGCTACGTTCGAAGTCATATACACATTTATATCTCTGCTTTCTGTATTGCTTCAAATTCGCCTGATTAGGCCTAGTTTTATATGATATCCTTGTACGCTAAGCAAACTGATATTCTTGCGTACCTACTGTTTCCGGTTACCGTTGGTGTAAAACTAATGCAATGTTCGACCCGCAGTGCAAACACCCTGTACATCTACTGAACTCGTTGAACTATCGTGACGCAACCAAATATCACTACTGGATACTTCCTACCTATGTCGCGGGTCCTTATCAAATGCATTAAGATATCCATCGCTTGTCCAAGATCCCCGGCTTTTGTCCTGAAACTATGTTGGATTCCTGGTCGGAGATCAACTGAAAGATCCCAACCCCTGAGAGAGCCGACAACCGCAAGGCGTTTCCAGCCTATGGAGTCGGTAGATTATCCACCATAATAGCAAAGCCTGAAGCTTAGAGTGGACATATTTTCCGAATGCCGGCGGTGCTCTAACGATGAAGTCGTCAGAAGCTTTCCAGTGATGCGTACTGTTCATACTGTGTCTATCTTGGGCAAGACCCTCAGCATGGGTGACATCGAAGCACTGGTGAGCAGGCAACTGTGTCCTTCCTTCGAGGCTTTCTCAGCCTCAAGGGATGGCAAAGTGTTGTAAGCAATAATAGCAAGACGCCAGTGCTAGAAGGATATCTAACCATCAGACTTACTCCAATGGTGAGTTCGTTAGCAGCTTTCCGTGAGGCAGAATACCAACACACAGTATATATGCTATACTTAGGTTAAGTAGGAGCTCGTGCGAAGACAGCGCGAAGGCATCATTGCGGCATGACACCGTGTTCTTTTCCCACAGTTGCTCCTTCCAGCTCCCGCACGTTCATATCAAATCTTCAAGTTTCACGAGTGTCATGATGTTCTCGTACTTGCAACACACAATTCATGGACTCCAAGGCCACTTACTCATGGCAAACTTGCCCTCACATGTACCGAATACATCACCGTGCTCTCTCCTCCTTTCGGCTTTTATCATCTTTCGCAGGAAAACATTACAGATGATCGTTGTACACCATTCATTTATCCCGACCTTGATTGATCTCCTCCAAACTCTCCTAGCATCCGGAAACCAACAGCTCGTCCACGAGGTTATCTCAGCTGACCTGACCAAGAAAGACCTTCATAGAAAACCTCCATGTCTCAACAACCGGCAAATCGAAACTCCACACACCAAACGTCCCACATTCAAGGCCGCCAAGGCACTCCAGTAAACCACGCTCCTCTCTCTCGTTCCCCATGCTCTCCTTTGCCCCAGCGACCCTTAAAATTCTGTCCCAACTTCCCTTTAGATCCCGTTCAGAAGCCCACGAGCACCCTCTCATCTCGAACCTGCAGCTCAAAGCCCTCACACCCCAAATATCTTCAACGTAATTCATCCCCACCGTTCACTATGATACCTACTCCCGAGGTCCCACTCCGGATGCCTAAATCTCCTTCACCCACCCTGGGTATGAGCGACCACTCTCAACCCCTGCTGTATAACATGAACTTTCTGTCCTTCGCTAGGATCGCCTCCATGTCTGGACATGTCTAGAACTCCATTTTGCTGGAAATTCGAGAAGCGAATCGTGTGGAATTCCCACTGGAAACGCTTGAATCCTGGCAAGACTCTCACGAGGGTTCCTATGTTCAATATGCGCCTGTCAACATTTTTCAGCCCGTTAAGCTGACTTCAAGCATGCGAACGAAGACAAGGAACCACCTGCCCAATTATGGAAGAGACTCTTCAACGCTGTAAACGCAGGGTAGGCGTCTGATTGCTGGTCGGTAGCCTTGATACTTAGTATTGAGCTGTTAATGGATTTTATTACGAGTGTTCATTCATCTTTAGGGCATCTATCGATGTCACAGCATTCGTGTCCGCCGGCGCTCCTAGCCACCAACCCCCTATTACCCCATTAATAATGCTCCACCCCCTTTCCCCCTTTCGTCTTCCTTCACTAGCCCTTCCTCCTTCCACTATCAACCAATACACAACGTACCAGCTCTGACCGCTGAACGTCCATCCCAAGTATCCCCTGAGCCAGCGTCCTCCCCAACACCCAATACGCAAAAGCAGAGGCACCAAACTTTCCAAGTTAAAGGACGTTGAGACTGTGCGTGTCTCTGTGTCGTCTACTTCGAGTATGTAAAGCTTGAAAAATGCGGAATGAGAAGGGTATTAAAGCAGGCACTCGGGAGACAGACCGTTTTAGTTGAGGCGGGATAAGCAGGTTCAATGGGGAGTGGGAGTGCTAGAATCCGAACAACAAGGGTTTCTGAAGAGAAACTTATTGAGGGGGTGAGGGGGGATCGTTGAAGAGGCAATATGTGCTTCCTATGTATATCTCGTTGTTCTTCGTCTTCCCCAGAAGATGTAACTGGAGGAAAAAGCACTGATCGATAGGTAGGACGTTGAGAGTACCGATGTAATGGGCTGAGGATGAGTACGGAAGACGGAATTTGGTGTTAGTATGGATGAAGGGGGTATTAGCCCCGTGGGCGGAGTGGTATTTTCATGGCGGCAAAGCATGTACTCAAGAACCTACATGGAACGCGTGACGGAAGAGCAAGATATGGAAGAGGGCAATAGGTCGATTAGGGAATAGAATAGAGGTGCAAAGCGTATCTGCGTTGGATGACAATGATGTCCCTTGATGATTGCTTTTCATGGTTCCATGAAATAGTGTGTACAAGAACATGGGAAACTCTTACTTGAGCTAACTTACGAGCCGTCCAAGAGTCGATGTCGAGATATGAAGTTATGGAAGATCTATGTACGACGAGCAACCGCATCGATTGCTGGCCATCAAGTCTATCCTCAACCGTTGCACAGAGCTTCGAGAGACGTGAAATTTTGCAAGGCGTTATGAAAAATGCTCTCCTAGCAAGTTGTCTATCCTCCGTTTTCGAATCCACATGCCGCAAAGCTGCCCATTTCACAGCTCAAGACTTTCTCACTCGCAGCATATCCACATCCTCCACCATATACTCACCAACCCAAGAAATCACACCTTTCCCCGCATAATAAAGGGGTGCTTCAACGCCTCCGCCGGTGTACATCTCTTCTCCGGATTCAAACTCAAACACTTCTCCAATAAATCAACAAATAGATTTAATTCTTTAATTTCCACATCATCCATGCCCTTTGCATTAGTTAGTAGCCTTGTCTTGAGGTCTCGCGTAGGCTTGATGAAATTCAGAATGCGAACAACATCCTTTCCACTTAGCCTATCCTTCTCAACACTTCGGAAATTTAGTAGATCATCGAAGTGCAAGCCGGCGAATTGCGCCTTTCGAAGAATCTTGTGGCTAAACTTACCGCGGCATTCCATGATGGCACGGAGCATCTGGTTGTTGCTGCGGCCGGTAAAGAGGATTTTACCTGTATAAAGCTCGAAAAGCGTGCAGCCAATAGACCAGATGTCGATGGCGAAGTCGTACTGCATACCGAGTATGATATCCGGAGCCCTGTAAAACCGACTAACGAGGTAGGGCGTGATTTCGTTTTCCGAAGCATCAGACGCTGAGCCAAGGTCACAGATCTTGAGCACGTTACGCGACTCGTTGACGAGTACGTTGTCCGGCTTCAGATCTGCGTGGAGGATATTGCACTTTCGGAGTAGACTCAAGCCCATAAACATCTGCTGAGCGTATGCTCTGACAGCTTTCAGATTGATGCCAATGTCCCTCCCGAATTTCTTCAATACTTCACGAAGATTGATGCTTAAATTCTCAAACACCATACACAGATGTCCTTTGTGCTCGAAGGATCTCTCCAGTCTTATCATATGTTTTCGGTCTTCGGGGTCGGCTTGAGACAGTTTCTGAAGAATCTCAATTTCTTTAAGCCCAGCTTTCTTCCTACAAACTCGTCAGCATTAGTCCCAGAGAAGATAGAATCATTGGTTACTCGCATCGATTCGTTATTTCGGATGATCTTGATCGCTACAAGCCTCTTCATCTTTTGGTCTAGTGCCCGTACTACACCCGAGAACATTCCCTTGCCCAAGTTGGATTGAATGTGATAGCGGCTGTCAAGCAGCTCACCTAGTATGATTTTGTAGTAGCCTTCAGGGTCATCCCAGTCATCAAGCATACTCAAATCAAGCGCTTTGGTTGGGACTACTGGTACCGCCTTCGCTGCTTCTTTATCTGGACCCTTCCCGGCAGGAAGAGGCCCATCGACGAACATGTCAGTATCGTCTTCGTCTGCGAACATATCAAACTCGTTGCTGAATCTCTTGGTGAAAGGCTCGTCATTGATATGATCTGGCAAGAGAATGTCTTGTTTAGCACCAGTAGTTTCATCGTATGCACCAGACGAGACCTCCTCTCCTTGATGACGCTGGTCGTTGCGCAGTCTATCTTCTTGCATGTCCATTGTAGGATCATAATCGGCCGCAGAGGGCTCGTCTTCTTGCACTGCTTCAGTTGCTACAGCACCGCTATTAGCAAGATCCGCGTCTCTAGTGACAATGAAAGCAGTTGGCGACTCCTGACCCAGCGCACCCGTAGGTGTCATAGGAGGTGATTGTTGTGGCGAAGCTGCCAAAATATCATTAGATTCAAGACACAACGTCCAAGGGCAATGCTTACCTGGAGCCTGAGATTGACCTTCCGGAGTGCGTTGCTTGGGTGTTGCCGGAGCGGAAGGGTTTGCCAAAGCCATAGCCTCCAATTGCATTGGTGTTGCCTGGCCTCTGTACTTAGCTTTGATGGCTTCACGCCTCTTGCGGCGTTCTTCGATCAAAATTGCCTCATCAACAGCTCGCGCGTTATCAGCTTGCGCCTGCGCCTGCTCCTGCTCGTTACCGACAGGCTCTGATTTAGTCCTGCCAGAAAAACAGTTAGTAGACGATTTTGGCAGCGATTGAAGAACGTACTCATTGACAGATTGACGAGAAGTCGGTTTAGATAGATCAAAATGCTGTGTCTGATTGTTTTTGGTTTCAGCCTCATGCGTTACGGATGCAGCAGCAACTGGGGGGTATCCCCGATCGCTCACTGACTGTTGTGATGAAAGCCTGCCACTGCTTTCCTTATACCCTTGAGCATTTCGACCACGCCAACCAGGGCCATCTGCTCGACCACGCCTATCATCCCGGGAATCCCGTAATTGTTCGGTTCTACCTGGCTTCAATCGTATAGGAGACCTACTCCGGGTTTTCAGCCTCTTGTCTCGTGGTCGCCCGCCAGTACTCCGATCGTCGTAACGAAGCCTCGCATCTAGGTGCTCAGGCCGATCTAAATCATCAAAGTGTTTCCGTGGGTTCCGCCGACTGCCAGCTAAGCGGTCTTCGTATCGTACTTTGAACTGTCTAGGGTCGTCTCGCGTTCGGTCACTGTAATGGTCATCCTCCCGCAAGCGCTTTGCTCCACGAGGATCTCGATAAGGAGAACGAGATCGGGTGCGAGACTTGTGGCGTATGGGAGATCGGATTGGCGTAGGAGATCGTGAAATTGAGACACGTTTTCTGGATTGACGGTCAACGTGGGTGCCATTAATTGTTACCAGCGACGTAGTTGCCTTCTCTGAGTCTGACTCGACTATCTCGCCCTCGGATGGCGTGGATGGCGACGAAGAAGCCATTTTGGACTAATGTTGAGAAGGCAGGATACAAGCCCCTAGTCTTCGAAATTGTGAAGACTGATTAGCCACTGTCGCAAGTACACGTAAAGCTTTGGTAAGGAACCGGTATTTCTTTGACTCCTGGCACTTTCAACATATCACTGGTCAAGCTACGAGTGAGCACAGTACCCAGAGTTTGTTGATGTAACTTTATAAGTCTGAGATGATGATTTTTACAGTGATGGCTGTGTTGAATATGATGCATGGCAACAAATCCTCGTTGGAATTTTGCGGGATTTCGTGTGAAACTGCCTGTTACAGTAGAGCGGTATTATTATATCTTACCGTATCTTTTATCCGCGGTAACCATGATCATGTCGTACTCAATGAGAAACCTTAGAGCCCTATTACAATAACCACCACATCCACCGAACAAGCGCATTAAACGAAATGGGCGGTAACAGCAGAGAAGGTCAGCTAAATAGTTCACTAAGTAAATCATGTTCGCATGCTAATAAACTCTACGCAGGAGGGAAAGCCAAGCCTCTCAAGGCACCCAAGAAAGAGAAGAAGGAGTTGGATGAAGATGAAATAGCATATCGGGACAAACAGAAGGCTGGTATGCGTCAACATTGCCAACGGCGAGCCCAAGGTCAGGCGCGCTAGGACTGCCCAAGGCTAAATTTTGTGTTCTAGATGCGAAGGCAAATAAGGAGATGGCTGAGAAAGCGAAAGGCAAAGGACCTCTGAATGCGGGCCAGCAAGGAATTAAAAAGTCGGGGAAAAAGTAGAATATTTGAGAAGGGACGAAGGCATTACGAAGACAAGGTTACGGAAGGGAGTTTTGTGGAGTTAGATAGCTGAACGTCACATCACAGCCAGTAAGGTGATCGGTCAAAGGCCTAAATGTGCTACAAAAACTATGCTCCGTACTTTACCAAGCGCATCTAAGAAGTATCTATGTGTACATATTACCCACGACATCATTGCGGACATCCTATCAATGATCATAGTATCGTACAATAGACCAAATCAGCTCTTGGTCCGCTGATCCTTACCACAGAGAGATAATATTGATAGCAAACTCAACAAGCAAATCCATGCATGTGGGCAAGGTCCTATGAAGCAATACGACGAACCCAAAGTACAGATTCGAAATCATTCTCGTCGCTCCGCTTCCACGCCCTATGCAGTTTGAGACCTGTCTCGTGCTCTTCCTTCACGACCTCCGCCAACTCTTTGCTTAGGCCGTTAACTGTTTTCTTGATCTCTCGCCTCGATGCGATGTCGTATGCAATAGAAGACGGTTGCACTACATTGGTAAGTTCATGAATGACTGTTTGGAGATTGCTCCGCCGTCGGCGCAGGTTATCTAGTGTCGCTTGTAGGCTCGCAACCCTACTCACTGCATCTACCTCCGGGGGAGATTTCGGCAGTGATTTGGTATGCCGGTCGTTCTCTATTTCTGATGTTGACGATACGTCCATTTGTGAGGGTGTAGGCTTACGTAATGTGGCTTTGACGCTGGGTATTCCAGCAGGCGGAACAGGACGTTTGCGATTCAGTATTGATGGAGAATCAATAGACATAGGAGGAGTCGGCATGGGTGGTACGGCTGAATCGGAATTTATTTCAGGGGTCATGGGAGGGCTGTCATAAGCTGTTGTGGCGTAGGTTGTGGCGCTAAAGCGACTCCGGGGCTGCTCTTCCAGTTGTAGATGTTGCATGGTCGTTCTGAATCCACCCTCGTCAGCTACCGATTCTTGGCGTAACCTACCACCGGAGGGTGTAGTTTCAGGTGTGGACTGCTGGCGCTCATCCTTCAACGCTTCCGTACTGGGATTGCGTGCTAGAGGAGATCTTGTGTCTTCTGGGGACAATCCGGTAAACGTTGGATACATGACTTGTACCAATTTTTGAGCAGGTTGCCATAGTGGTTGTGGGTCTAGCTCCTGGGCCGGGTCTTGCGACACCTGTTGGGTTGCCGGAGTGGTCATTACCCTAGGAGGGTTATTTTTGTCAGCACCTACCGAGTCAACTCTCGGAGGGTTGCCGCTTTCGCCATTGAATACTGTATCAACTAGTTTGCCGGAAACATTACGTTTAGATGGCGCTTTAGGCTGGCTTGTCCTACGCTGAGATGAGCGGCCTGTCGTTGGGGATACAACGTCTCTGGTAGTGGACGGATCTGCCGGACTTCCAATTCGTCTCTGCATACCGGCCGGGAAAGTGAGAGATTTCCCTGGAGGTAAAGGCTTGTCCACCAAGGGATTCACGATTTTATGGCGTCCACTGGCGCCCTTCCATTCCTCTCGTGGTGGCCAAGGCGCTTCGTTGGTACCTTTACTTCCGACTCGTTTCCTTGGCAAAGTTCCACCACTTATAGTGGTACAGACTCCCAGCCCTTCGTTCCTTGCGACCGGGCTCGATTCAGAATCGAAATTCACAGCTCCCGGGATAGCTTGAGCAGGTTTGCCCTTTTCGCTGTTTGTAGGTTCGCCGGAAAAGTCATCCCACCTCGTCAAGTTTGTCGGAGTTAGCTCTCGACCTGGCGAGTCCGCTCCCGCGCCTTTTGTTCTCCAGCCGGAGAATAGCTCTCTGGCTCCACCATACTTCTGGGACTTCTTGAGAACCGGAATATTGCTACTGGGCTTGCCATTGGCGGAATGCCGATCGGCTGCAGTGTTTGGAGATTCTGTTATAGGCGATACGTTCATACTGCTTTTTCGGCTTCTAGATCGTCCGGCCTCGTTTGCCGTGGGTGAGTCGGGTGGCGACACATCATCCGGGTATACGGACGAGGCTCTCGGAATATCCAATTTCGGCAATTTATGAATCTGCGGCGGCGAAGATTGGGAATAGACGGATGATGCTGTTGGGGCATCTGATCTGGGTCTGCGATGTGAACCTGCTTGCACCTGTAGTGATTTGCTGTTCTTTTATCAGCGCTGTTCTCATGAAGCTAGAGTTTCAACATACAACGGCAATTCAGGTAGACCCTTTAGCACGTCTTCCGTACCCTTTCGACCAAACGCAGGTCTTGAGCTTATGCTGAAGTCTCCATTGCTTAAATCAGTCGCATTGTCCAGCACTGATCCATCCACATTCGTTTCAATTAGAGCAGGACTCCCGATCCTGTCGGGTTGACGGTTGAGGCGCTTCCACATTATACGTCAATCCAGTCAATGTCGTGTATGTTCTTATCTAAAAATCCCTAGTGTGAATCTTGACTTCCAAAGTTGCAGTGCATAGGTTTTGTGTATGAAGACAGAGTGAAAGATCATAGAAGCGGTCTTTCTACACTTCTGCTCTGGGTTCCAAAGGGGAGATGTTAGACAAAGCGGACTCAATGAGAACAAGTGACGAAATCTCAACCATGCGCCCAACATGTAAAGAGTATTGTTCGAAGCTCGTGTAATGTCGAGAAGTGCTAGATGTTAACAACATTATTAACTTGATATCAGATCATTTGGGGGCGAAACGGTGAAGTGCTAGGGCGGCCCATCCCGGTAATCACATCTTTAGTGGATGTGTTTCATACGCGATCTGGGCTGTTGTTTCGACCCATCAGCCAACTCGTGAACAGAAGCCGAACCGATTCAGCACGAGCATTCATTAACTGTCTTCAATCGCTCTTTCTATTGCCAGATCACTATGTCAGACGGTAGGTGTATCCGGATGACTCCGACCATATCAAAGTTCACGTTTAACAGCAAATACTGCCGGTACCATGATACCTCCCGCCCAGGCGTAAGCATCACCCCTAGCATCCTGGCTACAGCTTACGGAATATCTGCAGCGCTACCATCGCAACACCAATCAACCTCATTCTTCTGTCGCTCCTCATGCTGCTTGCCTACTACCGTCTGCGCCCACAGCCTCCCCAGACTCTTCCCAAAAACCCCTCGCCAGTTGTTTTTCGCATCTTCACTCCTCCAGAGTTGAAGCCGTTTAATGGAGAGAATGGTATGTCAGTCTATCTTGCAGTAAGAGGCAAGGTATTCGATGTTACTCCTGGCAAGAATTTCTACGGCCCCAGCGGACCTTATGAGAATTTCGCTGGGAGAGACGCAAGCAGAGGCCTAGCGTGTGGTAGCTTTGATGAAGATATGTTGACAAAGAATCTTGAGGGACCTTTGGATGACTTGAACGGTCTTGGAGATGACGAAATGCAGGCGCTGCAAGACTGGGAAGATCGGTTCTCCGAAAAGTACCTTGTGGTCGGCAAGCTAGTACCTGTTGGAAGTGCAGAGCTTTCAAAAGCAAGTCCTTGAAACGGGCATTTCCCTGTTGTGTGAAATACGATGCCATGATAATTCTATAGCCGTGGTTATTTCTTGCTCAGGAAAACAAAGTCTGCAAACATTTGATGACTTGAAGCTCGTCCATATAGCTTGCATCTCTTGTTGCCGATCAATTAAATCCTATAGCATTCTGATTTGTCATGCAGCGTGAATTGTTTCAATCAGGCAGAATCTACGACTCTAGATCTTGTTTTTAGTCCGAGCTGCGCCCATCAGGTGCAATCTCAGCTTCTCCTTCTGCAGTCAGCTGAAGACTCAAAGTGAAGACAAGATTGAGGAACCAGATATGTAAGCTGCGGCCCTACTGCACGACATGCCCTTCTTACTGTTAGAAGAGTCTCTCAAACCCGTGACTTGAACGATGGAGTTTGCCATAGCTGCTACCAAATTATATGTATCTCTGGTGATTTGTTTCTCTCGAACCTCTGTTGCAGTACAGGCGAGATCAAAGGATATCTACCGCTGTCGTTCTGAGCACCGTCTTCCTACCTATCTACCTCTTCTCTATCCTTACTAACACATCTACGTCGGACTCTCACTTTTTACCTTTGTCTCTCTAGGCACTTTTCTTCGACTTTTAACTTCGACATATTCTTGTTTACTAATCATCTGAATAGACTTCATACGAATAATAACGTGCTTACCCGTGCTCGTATGTACTGCTTTAAGCTTTGGATAGATAGTAGACTTGAAGCCTGATCTACATCGTGAGAGGTGTATGCCAAACATCATTTGAAATAAATATTCATTTGCCATTACCGACGTCGATACAAGATATGAAGAACATTCAAGTGCTCGAAGCATCCCCCGAGCACCAATATCACCGGACTGACGAGTGCGTCATTTCAGTTATCGGATTCAGGCTCCATTCAGCTTTCAAAAACAATGTATTCTGTTTCATATAGAAAATGAACAGAGTTCTCTAAGCTGTTCTTTTTGTAACCCGTCTGGTCTCCATATTTAAGGGCGACCTCTCCTTTTCTCCATCTTTCCCAAGGCTACCGCTCCAGCGAGTAAGATTCGCAGGCCTAAGGATCGCTTGTATAGGGTTGGTAGTTCTTACTTATTTCAATTCCGGCAGGTCTGCTTTAATTTGGATGGACAGTTCAAGAAAATTTTATTCAGAACGTACCTATAAATGCATTTCTGCAAAACAACAAGAAGGCATTAAGAACCTAAGTACGATTTTTGAGGATTTACACTTTACTTATGTCTTCATCGACTCCGGGAGCATGCTCATCTTGGGACAGTCCTCTCGGTTACAAGAAGTCGACTGAATGTTCGCTACGAAAGAGAGCTTCTATTACCGCACTCGATAACGAGGAAGGCAGAACCTTCAACTGCATCTGTAGCATTGTAACCCAGCCGCTAGTTTGCATCCTTGAAAACGACTGGCTTTACGCTGGCTTATCAGTAATTGATGGAAACGAGCAGATTGGTGTTGGCTGTCACTACGAGATTGTTGGGACCAAAGTGGTCCATGGCAATAACGTGAGAGAGAATTAGAAGATAAGCATAAGGTAATTATCTCACATTTCCTTTCCTATGGCTCTCGGTATATACAAAGGTTATAAACTAGACTTCCTTAGTCGTTTGTAGCTAAGCCGTGCTCAGTAGCCATACTAGCAGTTCTGAATTATTGTCAAATGGAAGGCATTGTGAAACAAAAGTAGAACCCTTGGTCACTGTAGCTACTCAAACGGTTGCTAGTAGAAGCTACGGATTCTTATATTATTTGGGATGAGTGGTTTTTGGCCCTTGGAAAAATGATACTTTGGGTATTGGAGTCGGAATATGCATTAAAGAGAGTCCGTAGCCCCCACTAAACTCGTTCGTAAGCGAGGAACGAGCTTAGGGGCTACGGATACTATGGTTAAGGTACTCCGTACTTCCGTACCTAATCACGTACCTACAGTACGAGTAGCAGTAGAGTTTCAGCCCTACCGGAATTACTTTAACGGAGCAACTATCATGCCTTAGTAAGGTAAAGCAACATACCTCTGCCTATCCGTCAGTCCTCCGGACCATAGTCAAGGCGTTTTTAATCCGGAACATCGAAGCGACATTGGTATGTGCTCGATACCATGCGTCTATTGAGAGTGTCGGGAGCGGATCCAGGCCAGAGGTAGCATTCGCCCACTGAGAGGCTGGAATTGAACCCCATGCTGGTCCCTATGGCGGACGAGAAGCCCAACAAATATGAAGAACAGCAGTCTCTCCCTATACCGACATATGAGGAGGCCATCACATCTCGACCGTCCTCTTCGCAATCTTTCCTCGGACCCTCAGAGATTAGCCATGATGCTGAAAGGCAAGGTCTTCTTGACCGGAGGGAATACCAGCATACTGGCTACGAAGCACCTACCGTGGGATCGGCTAGATCCAGTCTTGATCTCCTGCCTTCATCTCATGCAGGTTCTCCGCGGATTTCTTTGCAAGGCCTGCGACGGGAAATGGAGCAGATGGATATGCTTGAGCCAGGGGAGAGGGAACCGAGCACCAGCCGCTTGCTGCGAGCCAACCTTCTATCGAATCGTATTTATAGCCTGACGCATAGCCTTTCGTCCATCAATCTTCCCTTTCGTCAATACTTACCCTCTCCGGAATATATCCGTGCATGGTTACCTTCATGGCCAGAGAATTTTCAAATGAATTGGATCCTTGTTGGCCGGTTCTTCGCTCTGTTCCTTACGTTGTCCTTAGCTTACCTATTGTTCATGTCGGATCTGTTTTCTGTTGGTCGAAGGCGGGGGATGCAAATGTATGATCCGGAGTCTGTCAGAGTATTTCTTCAAGAGCATGTTAACGAGACGCAAATAAGTGAATATTCCGAACACGCTTCAAGATTCGACCATATGGCAGGGACTAAGGGTAATTTCTTGCTTGCACAGTGGGTTGAGGATTTGTTCCAAGATGCTTTGCTGGAACGGGTAGGCTTAGAGAGATTTGACGTTTACTTGAATTATCCGAAGAAGGGCGGTCGACGGGTTGCCATTGTTGAGCCTTTTAACATGGCATGGGAGGCGTTGATCGAGGAAGAACCTTTGTATACAGATCCACCTCGAGAGCAAACCCTTGTATTCCACGGCCATTCGAAATCAGGAAATATCACGGGTCCCCTGATCTACGCCAATTACGGCTCAAGGGAGGATTTCCAAAAGCTGGAAGAGGTAGGCGTTGATATGAAAGGATCGATTGCACTTGTCAGGTATTATGGTAATCAAGGTGATAGAGCATTAAAAGTTAAAGCCGCCCAAATGGCGGGGGCCGTTGGTTGTATCATCTACAGTGACCCGGCCGAGGATGGCTTCCGCAACGGAGAAGTGTTCCCAGACGGGCGGTACATGCCTAGTGATGGTGTACAACGAGGCAGCGTTGCTCTGACAACTTGGGTCGTAGGCGACGTGTTGTCCAAAGGGTTCCCGTCACTCCCTGGGGAGAGCAAAAGGGACCGCAAGGATGATAACCCCGGACTCAATGACATTCCCTCCATTCCATTGGCTTGGAGAGATGCGCAGAAGCTCCTTCAGGCGCTTGAAGGACACGGCAAGGAGCTCACTAAGTCAGCAAATGATCAAATGGGCGAAAACTGGATAGGCGGCGTCCCAGATGTCACATGGTGGACCGGTGACCAAGGCTCCCCCATTGCTCATCTGATGAATGAACAAGACGAGGTAGAGAGGCAGCCCATCTACAACGTCTTGGGGAGATTTACGGGCCTTGAGCAGCCAGAGAAGTCCATTATCGTTGGTAATCATCGTGACGCCTGGGCTTTCGGGGCTGCAGACCCTGGGAGTGGAACAGCTGTGTTCCTCGAAGTTGTCAGGATCTTTGGTGAGCTTAGAAAGCTTGGTTGGGCTCCTCTGCGAACTATCGAGTTTGCTTCCTGGGATGCCGAAGAGTACAATTTAATTGGGTCTACCGAGCACGTTGAATCAAGGATGGATGATATGCGACGCAATGGCTTCGCCTATCTCAATGTCGATGTCGCCGTTGTAGGTCATGACTTTGAGCCGGCTGGTTGCCCGGTCTTTGAGAAAGCTCTACTACGTGTTCTTGATCGTATCTACGATCCTGATACCAACAGCACGCTTCGATCTACTTGGGATGAGAAGAACAGCACTATTCAAGGCCTCGGTGCTGGAAGTGACTATGTCGCGTTTCAATACCTGGCTGGAACATCTTCTCTCGACCTCAGCTTCAGCGGGCCACCTTATCCATATCATAGCGTCTACGATAACTACGATTGGATGCGTCTTTTCGGTGACCCGGGTTTCAGATATCATAAAGCCCTTGCCCAAATTTGGGCCCTGTTGATACTTGAAATGGCCGACTCTCCAGTCTTGCCCTTTGATTTCAACGACTATGCACGCGCGGTTAAAGGGTTTATCGAAGATCTCGAGAGGTTGGCTAGCACAAAGGATTCACCGCACGACTACATTGATTTGGAGCCCTTACATGGCGCAGTTGAAGAACTTGTTCAGAATGCACATGATTTCCATGACTTTGATCAGGCCTGGGCTGACGAAGTCTTTGAGCGTGGCGGTCTCGAGACAAATGTTATGGCTATCAAGCGGATGAGCCACAATACCCGAATGGCGAACTTCGAGACCAATCTGCTTGATGTTGACGGTGGTGTAAGCACAGACTTCATACCCGTTTTCGCTTCGGCTCACTATATGACTGACATGTTGGCTTAGCTTCCGGGCCGAGAACAGTACAAACATGTTGTTTTCGCGCCTCAAGCATGGTCTGGCTACGAAGAAGCTAGATTCCCCGGTATACGTGACGCCATTAATGATGGTAATTGGACCTTGGCGCAGAAGCAGGTGGTAAAGATTGCGAGTATTCTTTCATACGCGAGCCAAAAGCTCAATCACTAGCAAAGAGTGTGCTAAGAAATGTACAATACAAGCTAAGGCTGACTAAAGCCTGCTAATAAATTTGATACTATTTCAAATGCTCACTCATGTAATTTGTCTACATGAGAAGCAGCTACAAAACGTTGTATTTTCTGTCTAGTGACAACAACTGTCTTGAAGTTCATTTATTTGCATTTCTATCTTTCTGTTTTCATCTGTCATCTTTCACTATTAGCAAACTTATTCGCATAACAGAAAGTGCACAAAATTTCAATACTTATTATGAAGAAGCAATTTATAAGTTTCTTTTAAAAAAAAATTACATAAATAAAAAAATTTGATGATTTGATTTGATTTGATTTGAATTCATACATTTTTGTGACATTGATTTAGACTCGATTCATGAGAGAAACTATGCTATATATATTGAATGAACAAAACTCTCTGAGAAAGAAAATTGCTCATCGACTACATGATGATTTCACATCGTTGAAACAATAAAATTGACACTATGTTATCAGTAATGAATCTATAGCTTCTATTCAGCGCATGATGCTCAAGTAAACTTTTATGAATGTCTGTGCTGTTTATTGTAATGCATCATCTTTGCTCTGCTCTTCATTGATAATATTTTATACAACGATGTTTTGATTCAATTCTCGATTCAAAGATGAAAGACGTTTCTTTGCACTTGTGATGCTCATGATTGTAATTCAGAAACTGTGTTCTCTTGTTTAATGATTATCATTCATTGAGCAGAGAAATGTGTGATGAAAGAGAGATGCACATAAGAAGAAGATAGAATGTAATTGTATTAAATAATTCTTTTCTTCTTTTGATTTAACTTATGTCATGTAAACATTGAATAGATTGTTAGTATAAACGTATGATTGCAATCATTTGATGCTTAGCTAATCAATAGTAGAGATGCATTCTGATCATTCTCATACACTCTTGATTTTTCATGTAAATAGATGTATGACTTGATGTCAAGTAAAAAAGATAAGTTTAAGTCTTTTTAATATATCAGCGTGATCGATGAGTCACTACTTCTTCAAGCACATGTAATCACAAACTCAAGACTCATCATCTAATTCATTTATTCTATTTAATATCTTTTCATCAATTACTTGATGATACTGTTGATGTGATGAAGATGTTTCAATATCAACACAGTTAATGAATTGCAAATTCTTCAATCACTTGTAATTATGACTTTCAAATTCTTCATCTGAGTCAACTATTTTACTAATAGTATCTTTTCATCTTTTACTGATATCAACATGTCATTAATCTTCTTCATAAATCAATTGTAATTGTTAAAAAAAATGTTATCATGTAGATGAAAACTCTGCATGATAATTTTTATGATCACGCAACATTTTAACATCATTTGAATTTTGTTGAATTGAGATTTCTTAATTCTTTTAACTTCTATTTGAACATAGAATAGAATCAAAAGATTCATAATCAACATCACATATAAATGAATTTCATTGTCAATCAAGAATGAAAAATTTGAAACATAATTACTGCAAAACAATGTTGAGATTATGTTTAAATATTTAATCAATGAAAATAATAATAATAATAATAAATTCATACATTTTTATGACATCAATTAGATTGACTCATAAGAAACTTTATACTATTTATATTGAGTGAACAAAACTTTTTGAGATAGAAAATCACTTGCAGTTTATATAATTGCTTTATGTAGTTGAAACAGTGAGTTTTGAAACTATGTATCAAATTTGTTTACGTTGATTGCACATTAAAGAACGAGTGTTCTAGTCACTTTAAATTGCTTCAAGAGCTTTGTTTTCATCATCATCTTCATTACTGCTTTGGGATTCTTCGTGATGATGATGATTATTCAATAGTTTAAAAAGTCAGCATCTTGTAACATTCTTGATCACAGATGCAATCAGTTTGAGCAGTGCATGAGTACATGCTTCATCATCTGATGACTTTATTCACAGTCACATCGTAAACTATTTATGTCTGAAATGTTTTTAAAGTGCAAATAAACATTCAAATCTATGCGTTTAATTTTGATGTGCATTGCAAGAATGCTTTCTGCTTTTTGAAGATCATCACGCATCTTTATCATCTTATTGCTCAGATGCAATCTTTGTGCTGAGATTGCATTAATGTTTGCAACACATTCTTTGTACTTTTTTCATCATTGATTTTATTGATCTTTGTGATACTGCGCTATTGCGATGCTATCGTTTGTTGAAATCATGAAGAAGAGAGTGCATCATCTGTGTCTTGACTGTATTTTCGCATCTTCTTGAATGAAAACATTCAGAAGTACTATTTTCTTGATGACAAGTAAGTAAGAAATGACGCGATTAACTTTCATCAAACAAGCGCGTATTAGTTTGCATGCTTGTCTGATCTTCTGCGTTCAATCATCAATCTATCAAAAATATGTTGTATATGTTGCATGCAAGTTTCAATCATTACAGTTCTAATTATTTCAAACTCTTCTTAGAAATGATGATTTGATATTCAAGCATGATAACAGCAACGTAATTGCAACAGAATTGAAATGATGATGTCTCGATCTTGCAAAACATCATATCAGAAAATGAATGTTGCATAATGAAATCAGAAAGTGAAGAAGTAGAAAATGAACTCTCTTTTAATATTGATGAACAGCTGACATGAGCAATGCTTCAACATGATGAATTGCAAAAGAAACAAAAGTTAGTAACTATTTAATCAGAGATTGAGACTTTGCAAGTCGTTGAAACAATGAAGAGAAGTCATCAAGTCTTCACTTGAGCTTTCATGAAAAATTCAAACAATTTACACATCGTCTTCATAGTGTTGACGATGACAAAACAAAGTCATCATGAAATTGTTTTACAGAAGTAAAGATTCTCAATGTCTTTGAAGAAGTATCATGACAAAATTATAAGAGAACATAGAGAGTGAATTCGTGACATCGAAATCTCATTTTGAAATATCTCTTGACATTTTGAAAGTGATGAGAAAAAGATTTTGTACTGCATGATTTATTTGAAGAGTGAATCAAAGAAACTTTGATTCAATCACGAAAAGACTATGTCTGCAGCTTAGCACATGTAATTCAATTTTATCAACTTTCTTCTGAATTTAATTGAGAATTCAATGAATCGAAACATAAATGTGACTCAGCAGTACGTGAATGCATTGCAACGTTCAGATCAGATAATATGAACATTTGCAACTCATTTGAGCATTCTGAAACATCAACTTTCGTTGTATAATAATGAGCATAAGTAAACTTATTTATTCATCAAGTTGAGATTTGAGCTGCATGTGATCACTACTAATGTGCAGTTGATTTCTATCATATGAAATGAAAACAACTTTGTGAAAAGAACACATTTTGTCATTGAAATGATCTTAAGATGAAGATTTGCATGATTAAGATAAAATCAACAAGAAGACTCATTCAAAGCGAAAGAAATCTCATTGATTGACTAAATTTGATTCTTCATCAAAGATGAGCTCACATACTTCATCACGTTATAGCAAGAATTTGTTCAACATAACGTGTTACATATGTAATTAAAAGAGTCATTACTTTACTGATTGTAAAGATGAAAAGATCAAGAATAAATCAAAAGAATCTGATGTAAATTGAGTATTCATTGATTCAATGTCACATATGAGTCATTTCAAGATTTCAAGAAAAGACAAGCTCTCAATGAATGCTTCAAATTATCAAGAAAAAAACAAGAAGTTCTCTTTGTAAAGACTCTTATATATAAAGAGCATGTAATTCAGAGAAATCAGAAGACAGAAACAAAAATTCACATGAATATCAATGTTGAGATGAACGTGATTAGTCAATGTTTCATTGTTGAGCAAGATATGTTATTACTGAACGTCAATCTCTCAAGATTTATCTGAATAAATGATCAGAATACTTATTGTTATGATATCTATAAGATGTGTTATCAATGGAGAAACAGCTGAAACATAAAGAAAAAAGATATAAGTATCTTCTATGCTATTGACAAGAAAGAATCTTTTCTGATTCTGAATATGTCGAGTATGCAATTCAAGCATATTCAAATAAACATAATTGCAAGAACATGATGTTTTGATGTGAATGAGTACGCATTTGAGTTGTTCTTTACACAAGTATTTGCAAAAGCTCTACAAGATGAGCTTACTATGTATGCTCTTGTCATGATCAACGTCGTTGAAGAGTCAATCATTGAACATCAAGTGAAAGCAATGAATAATGTAATGAGTTGTATCACAAACACGTTTGAAATGCAAACTTTACTCATTGAATTGAAAGAGTATGAAGATGTATTCTCAACAGAAAATGCAAACAAACTGTCTTTGCATGAAGATCATGATCATACAATCAAAATTACTGCAAAGTCATCATATAAATCATTGTATAATCTGTCGAACACAGAGTTAGCGACTTTGAGACAGTATTTAAATGATGTTTTAGCGAAAGAATGAATTAAGCACTTTATCAGCTCAATTGATGCATCTATTCTATTCATTCTCAAAAAGAATGATAGTCTTCATTTATGCATGAACTATCGAGATCTGAATAAGATTACTGTCAAAAATTGTCATTCACTGTCTTTAATTAGTGAAACTTTAGACAGACTCAGTAAAGTCAAGCAGTTCACTAAGTTAAATCAAAAGAACGTTTATCATCATCTAAAAATTCAATATGAAGACGAGTGAAAGATGATGTTTTATACTCGTTACGATCACTTTAAATATATAATCATGTTGTTTAATTTGATCAACACATCTGTCATCTTTCAGACTTATATTAATAAGATTTTGACAGAACTTTTAAATGACTTTTGTGTTGTTTATCTGAATGACATTCTAATCTTCTTTGTAGAGAAGACTGATCATGTAAATCACATGAAGCAGATTCTTGAAAGATTAAGAAAGTTCAAGCTATATGCTAGCTTGAAGAAGTGTAAATTCTTCATCACTAAAGTGAACTTTCTAGAATTTGTTGTATTCACAAAGAATGTTTTGATGAATCTAAGTAGAATAAACATCATTAAAACGTGATTCAGATCAAAGATGTATCAAGAAATACAAGTTTTTCTGAGATTCATCAATTTCTATTGACGTTTTATACATCACTACTCTCAGATAGTAGAGTTTTTAACAGAACTGCTGAAAGATAGTGTAAAAGATGTAAAAATGAGCTCATTCATATGATTAAACGAAGCGAAACAAGCTTTTAATCAGCTTCATGACATCTTTATGAAAGCATCTATTCTAAGACACTTTGACTCAGAGCGACATATATGCATTAAGATCAACGTATTCAATTATGCAGTCGCGAGTATTTTGTCTAAGTCAAATGACAAAGATCAGTGACATTCAATTGCATTCTGATTCAAAATGATGATAAACATTGAAAGAAACTATGAGATACATGATCAGAAGCTTCTAGTCATAGTAGCGATGTTTAAACACTGATGACACTATGTGAAAGACAGTTATCATACTGTTGAAGTTCTGACTGATCATAATAATCTGAAGAGTTTTATGAATGTTCAAGAGCTAAATGAAAAGCAAGTCAGATGAATCATGAAATTGTTGATTTGCAACTTTGAAATAACACATAGATCAGAAAAGACAAATTCAATTAATGCATCATCAAGACAATCTGACTATAAGAATGAGAATATCTCTGTGAATCATTTGCTGCTCACTTTGCAGCGAAAGCTGACTAGAATAGAAAGCTTAAATAGCTTTATATTTGTAGCGATCAGAGAATTATACTGTATACAAGTGATTAATGATGTCAAGAAGACATTCGTTCACAGTATAAGTATAAACAAATATTCAGCAGAACATGTCGAGAGCAGACTGCAAGATGAAACTCATTGATAAACATAAGTGATTAATAATGTTGAGAAGATGTTCATTCATAATGTCAGTGAATGAAGATATTCAGTGAAACATGTTGAAAGCAGATTGCAAGATGAACTCTACTGTACATGAGTGATTAACAAAGTCGAGAAGATGTTTATTCACAGTGTCAGTGAAAACATGAATACATGTTCAGCAATGCATGTCAGAAGTATGCTGCTGAGAATCATGATTCTAACAGTGCAAGAAATGCATTTAAATGAAGTACATTTCTTGAAAGATAGAATCTTTCAATTCGAATTAACAACTTCAAAAAGCATAAACGTTGAAACGTCAACTTATAAAGATTGCAACATAATTGAGAAACAGTTTAATTCTGTTGCTGAAACTGTTGATTGCAAACAACTCATTTCACATGCAATTGTCAAAGTATTGATAATTCATAAAATAACATACAACTTCAGTAGTAAATTTGTAGTTGAACTCATCAAGATCTTACAGCAAGAAGATGAATTTGCTGTGAGACTAAAAGCAAATGAAACGACGAGTATACAAAAAAGTGACATCAAAGCTTGAACATTGAATAGTCAAGAAATGATAAAGTACAATGAATCATTGTATGTTTTAGAAGATCTTTCTGTCAGAGAAAAGTTATTGAAATGTCATCATGATGACTTTTTAGTGAGACATTTTGATGCTGACAAGATCAGCGAGCTATTAAATCGCAAATATTACTGAAAAAGTATGATCAAGAATGTCAAAAAGTATATAAATACTTGTGACATTTGTCAGAAAGTAAAGATGAAATTTCATCTATCATATAACGAGTTGAAATCATTATCTCGACTCACAGATTCATGAAAAGAAATCACTATAAATTTCATAACAGATCTGTCATCTAGTAAATGAAAAGAAGTCATGTATGACTTAATTCTTGTGATAGTCAATCACTACATGAAGATGACGCGTTATCTGCTTATAAAGAAGACTTTGACTGTCGTAAAGTTAACAGAGTTGTTCTTTGAGCAAATTGCTTTAAGATATGAGATATTGAATGATATAATTATCAATAGAAATAATTTATTTATTAATGTGTTCTGATCAGAGATCTGCTATCATGCAAAGATAAAATGATGACTAAGCATCGTCTTTCATTTGCAAACAGATGATCAGACAGAACAACAAAATCAAACGTTGAACATTATCTATCAGTATATTGTTTAGAAAAGCAAGATGACTGAGCTACACTTCTACTTATAGTTGAGTTCATGTATCATCAGACGAAGCACTCTTCGTTGAGCTGTAGTTCCTTTAAAGTCATGTATAATTACAAGTCAATCTTTGACATACACATTGAGAATGATGCTATGAAAGAAGAAATGTCAGCAGCAAAAGAATGCATTGAAATGCTGCAAGATGTGTGAAACACGTTGACGCAATAATGACAAAACACAATTGATGTTCAGACAAAGTACTATAATTAAAAACATAAGTTTAAGTTTTTTAATATTGATGATTTAATCATGCTATCAGCAAAAAATCTGAAGCAGAAGAAGTTGAGTAAGAAGTTATCAAATAAGATGATAGAGTTCTTTCATATACAAGAACTCATAAACAAGCAAACATATCATTTTGATCTTTCAATCATTTATAAAGTTCATTCTGTCTTTCATGTATTTCTTGATCGACAACGAGATTTATCTGTACGAGATGCTGACTACGAATCTTCTGCAAGCTATGCTTATCAGAAGAGCTGAACAATCTCATCAACATTGACAGAGCAGTAACAGCGCTTTACTCACGCATTGAGCTCACACACAGTCGAAAAGCGAAGCAATGACAACGCGATCATCAGCGCGTTGAAGCTTGCACATACACAGAATGACAGCAACGTCTTTGCATACATGCTGCAGCTCATATACAACATATACACATATACTGCGAAGGCACGACTCAGCTTTTGCACACATACAGACAGGCGTGATGCAGTAAATCGATCGATTTTTCGCATTTTCAGGCCGATTTACACGCAGCGCAATCACACACAGAGCAGTAACAGCGCTTTATTCACACGTTGAGCTCATATACAACATACACACATATACTGCGAAGGCACGATTCAGCTTTTGCACATCTACACGTCTGCATGATGCAGTAAATCGATCGGTTTTTCGCTTTATCAGATCAATGTACATGCATTGCAATCACATACACTGCAAAGACATGACACAGTCTTTGCTCATATACACAGAACGACAGCAACGTCTTTGCGCATGCGCTGCAACTAATATACAACATTCTCACAGTCACTGTGAAGACACGACTCAGCTTTTGCGCACATACACATCTGTGTGACGCAGTAAATCGATCGATTTCGATTTTCAGACAGATTTACATGCAGCGCAATCACACACAAAGCAGTAACAGCGTCTTATTCACACGTTGAGCTCATATACGACATATACACATATACTGCAAAGGCACAATTCAGCTTTTGCACATCTACACGTCTGCGTGATGCAGTAAATCGATCGGTTTTTCGCTTTATCAGATCAATGTACATGCATTGCAATCACATACACTGCAAAGACATGACACAGTCTTTGCTCATATACACAGAACGACAGCAACGTCTTTGCGCACACGCTGCAACTAATATACGACATTCACACAGTCACTGCGAAGGCACGATTCAGCTTTTGCGCATATACACATCTGTGCAACGCAGTAAATCGATCGATTTCGATTTTCTGATCGATTTACATACGTTGCAAATACATAGATCAAAGCTCATCTAGTTCGTTCAGCTGAGTGATCATACAGCGAACTTGAAAGCTCACGTTGAAGTGATCAGCTTTCATCTACATAGATCAAAGCTCATCTAGTCTGCTCAACTAGATGATCAAACAGCGAACGAAAGCTCACGTCAAAGTGATCAACTTTCACAATACATTGATCGCTCGTTTAGCTCGCTCAGCTAAATGATCAAACAGCAAATTCGAAAGCTTACGTCGAAGTGATCAGCTTTCACAATTTCGATTTGTCTATATGATTACTTGATTATATAGACATGTCGCATGCTCGTATGCGCACTCTAACGATCTGACTGCTCAATGAGAAGATATACAGCAGCGATTATGACTAGATTACATGTAATTTAGCATACACACAGCGCTTTAGTGCTACTATTTAGATAGATGGAATCGTGTTTCATAGTCTTAGACTGCATAAGCACGTAAAACTTGAAGAAATAAAAAAATCATGTATTTCTTTTAAAATTGTATAATCGTAGATTAAACAATGATTCTATACTCGATTATCTTATATTCAAGCTTATTAATGATGAACAAGAATGAAAGATAGAAAAGATTTTACAGAAGCAAAAAAGAAAGAGAATCTTATATTATAAGATACAATGAAAAGAATATTTCATTGAATATGATCAATGAATATTGAGTGAATGTCATGATAAATTGACTCATAAAGATTAAATCAGAGACTGAGTTAAAGATCAGATCTGAGTTAGCTCTGAAACTCTATGACTTTGTCAAGACATCATTTAGACTACGTCATATCTTCGACTTAATATGTCATGAATTATGTCGTGCTCGACTTGACAATGCTTGACAAACTCTCTATAGTTGATCGATTCTTTCGAGTTATTGAGAGCTTCTTAATAATTAGCTCTATCATAATATATACTCATTTCGTGCCTGCTTAGAATATCACATTGTCATATCACTCTTATAGATCTCATTTATTCATTTAGTAAACTCAATCATCATAGTTCTAATTATTTCAAACTCTTCTTAAAGATGATGATTTGATATTCAAGCATGATAACAGCAATACAATCATAACAGAATTGAAACAACAACGTCTCAATCTCATGAAACATCATATCAGAAAACAAACGTCGCATATTGAAATCAGAAAGTGAAGAAGCAAAAGATGAACTCTTTCTTGATATTAATGAACAGCTGACATGAGCAATGCTTCAACATGATGAACTGCAAAAGAAACAGAAGTTAGCAGTTATTTAATCAGAGATTGAGATTCTGCAAGTCATCAAAACAACAAAGAAAAGTCATTGAGCTTTTATTTGAATTCTTACGAAGAATTTGAATGATTTACACATTATCTTCATAGTGTCAATGATGATGAAACAAAGTCATCACAAGATTGTTTTGCAGAAGCAAAGACTCTCAATGTCTTTGAAGAAGTATCATGACAAAATTATAAGAGAACATAGAGAGTGAATTTGCAACATCAAAATCTCATTTCAAAATATTTCTTAACATTTTGAAAGTGATGAGAAAAAATTTTGTACTGCATAATCTGTCTGAAGAGTGAATCAAAGAAACTTTGATTTGATCATGAAAAAACTATGTCTGCAACTCAGCAGATGTAATTTGATTTTATCAACTTTCTTTTGAATCTAATCGAGAACTCAATGAATCGAGACATAGACATGACTCAGCAGTACGCGAACGCATCGCAACATTCAAATCAGATGATATGAATGTTTGCAGCTCATTTGAGCACTCTGAAACATCAACTTTCATTGTATAATGATGAGCATAAGTGAACTCATTTATTCATCAAGTTGAGATCTGAGCTGCATGTGATCATTACTAATGTGCAGTCGATTTTTATCACACAAGATGCATTAATCGATCTTGTCACTTAATTGAAAACAAATTTGCGAAAAGAACATGTCTTGTCGTTGAAACAATCTTGAGACGAGAACTTGCATGATCGAGATAAAGTCAACAAAAAGACTCATTCAAAGCAAAAGAAATCTCATCGATCAATCAGACTCAACTCTTCATCAAAGACAAGCTCATATGCTTCGTCACATTATAGCAAGAATTTGTTCAACATAACGTGCTACACATGCAATTGAAAGAATCATTACTTTATTGATTGTAAAGATGAAAAGATCAAGAATAGATCAAAAGAATCTGATGCAAATCGAGTATTCATTGATTCAATGTTACATATGAGTCATTTCAAGATTTTGAAAAAAGACAAGTTCTTAATGAACACTTCAAATCATCAAGAAAAAAACAAGAAGTTCTCTTTGTAAAGACTTTTAAATATAAAAAGCATGTAATTCAGAAAGATCAAAAGACAAAAATGAAGATTTACATGAATATCAACATCAAGATGAACGTGATTAGTCAATGTTTTATCATCAAGCAAGATATATCATTGTTGAACATTGATCTTTCAAGATTTATCTGAATGAATAATCAGAGTATCTATTGTTATGACGTCTATAAGATGTGTTATCGACTGAGAGACAGCTAAGACATAAAGAAAAAAGATATAAGTATCTTCTATGCTATTGACAAGAAAGAATCTTTTCTGATTCTGAGTATGTCAAGTATACAATTCAAGCGTATTTAAATAAACATGATTGCAAGAACATGATGTTTTGACGTGAATGAGCACGCATTTGAGTTGTTTTTCGCACAAGCATTTGCGAAAGCTTTACAAGATAAGTTTACTATGTATGCTCTTGTCATGATCAACATTGTCGAAGAGTCAATTGTTGAACATCAAGTGAGAGTAATGAATAACATGATGAGTTGTATCACAAATGTGTTTGAAACACAGACTTTACTCATTGAATTGAAAGAATATGAAGATGTATGTTAGAAATCGACATAGAGCGAGTCATATGAGTGTAATATAACTAATAGATAAATACTAAGAAAGAAAAGTATCTACAGAAAAGAACTCGCTGTTATATGAGTGTGTTCTAGCTCTGTGCTAGGCCCGATAGAATTGGTGTCAGGCGAAGGCTAGGCGAAGGCTGAGCGAAGGCTAGGCGAAGAATAGACGAAGACTAGAATCGTAACATTATTTTCCTCTCTTGACTATTTATGTTCGCATGAATGTTATTTCGTTGAGTCTTTCTATCAATCTTTCTATTGATCTTTCAGATCATCAAAAATGTCTATAGTAGTTGACTCACTATGTAGAAAAAGAGAAATAGAATGACGATTTTTTGTAGCAGACTCACTGTAAGAGAAAAAGAATGATCATTGAAGCAGACTCACTAGTCGACTAGCTCATTGAAGAGATCGATGCTTTGCAGATGAACGTAGTAGTCAGATTCACTGAAAGGTAAAGCGATATTCTGATCATCGCTTTGACGACGTCTTTGAAGCAGACTCACTATGAAATGACTGACTCTGTCAACGAGATCAATCATTATCTGCTCTTGTAGCAGACTCACTATCGGACGTGCTCTTGAAGCAGACTCACTAGCTGGCACAGAAACTCGAGGTAGGTCGATTCGCTGATTGATAGAGCGATGTGAGTAGATAGATCATCGCATTGACGAAAGATGTCTTTATAGCAGACTCACTATCAAACGTGTCATTAAAGCAGACTCACTAGAAGAAAATCGACTGACTCATTGAAGAGATCGATTCGAATCGCGCCTTTGTAGCAGGCTCACTAGTTGACACAGAAACACAAGATAGATCGATTCGTTGATTGATAGAGTGATGTGAATAGATAGATCATTGCATTGACAGCGTCTTTGAAGCAGACTCACTAGTCGACTTGCTCATTGAAGAGATCGATTCGAATCGTGTTTTTGAAGCAGACTCACTAATTTGATCGAACGACACAGATTGTTTTGACTCGTCTGATTCACGAGCTTGAGTTGATTCTCAAGCAATCAACGAAGATTCTTTATCGTTGATTTTATGAGCGACTGTTCTTAGCTCATTTAAATATTCGAAGAATTTCTTGCGAATTTCTGAACAAACGAAGTAGATTGTTTCATATCATCTACACGTTGATAGTAGAATTGATGAGTATTTATCTAATGTTAAAGATTGACATAGAACGAGTCATATGAATGTAATATAACTAATAGATAAATACTAAGAAAGAAAAGTATCTACAGAAAAGAACTCGCTGTTATATGAGTGTGCTCTAGCTCTGTGCTAGGCCCGATAGAGTTGACGCCAGGCGAAGACTAGGCGAAGAATAGACGAAGGCTAGAATCGTAACAATGTATTCTCAACAAAGAGTGTTGACAAATTGTTCTTGCATGAAGATCATGATCATGCAATTGAAATCACTGCAAAGTCATCATATGAATCGTTGTATAATTTATTGAACACAGAGTTAGCGACTTTGAGACAGTATTTAGATAATTTTTTAGCAAAAGAATGAATTAAGCACTTTGTCAGCTCAACTGACGCGTCTATTCTATTCATTTTCAAAAAGAATGATAGTCTTCATTTATGCATGAACTATCAAGATCTGAATAAGATCACTGTTAAAAATCGTCATTCACTTTCTCTAATTAGTGAAACTTTAAACAGACTCAATAGAGTTAAGTAGTTCACTAAGTTAAATCTGAAGAACGTCTATCATTGTCTCAAAATTCAACGTGAAGATAAGTGAAAGATGATGTTTTGTACTTATTATGATTACTTCAAATATATGATCATGTCATTTGATTTAATCAATGCATCTGTCATTTTTCAGACTTATATTAATAAAATCTTGACAGAGCTTTTAAACAACTTTTGTGTTATCTATCTGAATGACATTCTAATCTTCTTCGTAGAGAAGATTGATCACGTAGATCATGTGAAGCAGATTCTCGAGAGATTAAGAAAGTTCAAGCTATATGCTAGCTTCAAGAAGTGTGAATTCTTCATCACTAAAGTGAACTTTCTAGAATTTGTCATATTTACAAAGAGCATTTTGATGAATCTAAGTAGAATAGATATCATCAAAACATGATTCAGATTGAAGATGTATTGAAAAATACAAGTTTTTCTAAGATTTGTTAATTTCTATTGACGTTTTATACATCACTACTCTCAAATAGCAAAGTCTTTAACAGAACTGCTGAAATATAGTGTAAAAGATGTAAAAATGAACTCATTCATATGATCAAGCGAAGCGAAACAAGCTTTTAATCAGCTTCGCGACATCTTTATGAGAGCATCTATTCTAAGACACTTTGACTCAGAGTGACATATACATATCGAGATCAATGCATTCAATTATGCAGTCGCGAGTATTTTGTCTCAGTCAGATGACGAAGATCAATGACATTCAATTGCATTCTGATTCAGAATGATGATAAACATCAAAAGAAATTATAAAACATATGATTAAAAGCTTCTAGTCATAGTAGTGATGTTTAAACACTGACAACACTATGTGAAAAACAATTATCATACTATCAAAGTTCTGATTGATCATAATAATCTGAAGAATTTTATGAACATTTGAAAGTTAAATGAAAAACAAGTCAGATGAATCATGAGATTGTTGATCTGCAACTTTGAAATAACACATAAATCAGAAAAGATAAACTCAATTGATGCATTGTCAAGATGATCTGACTATAAGAATGAAAACATCTCTGCAAATCATTTGCTGCTCACTCTGCAGCGAAAGCTGACTAGAATAGAAAGTTTAAATAGCATTTGCAGTTTGTAAAGTGAACTAAATTTTAGAGTTTAGCGAAAGAGACATTTGTTGTTTAAAGCTGAATAAAATCGAGATTTAAGCTGAGCTCGTCTGACTGAGTTCTGCTTTTGTCGATAAAATCTGCGTTCATTTATATGTCTCTGAACTGCATTTCAATATAATTTGCGTTTATTCATATGCACTGAAATAAATCTTGCTTTCGTTGCTTATGTTGCATATATTAATTCTTCTATCTATGTATATTATATATATCTACAGAGACTTATTTATAGACAGATTATAGTATGAAGTGTCGCTACAATGAATGTCATCATTGTACTCACTCTAGATTTTCAACGATAACTCATTCTTTCATTCTTTGACATTATATCAACAACAGTTCAAACTTTTTTTCTATTAATTTCATGATTTTCATCGCTACTTTTGACTTCTTGCAGTCTTCACAAAGCTCAAATTATTCGCTATGAATGCATCATAATGACTGATCAAACTTGATGCATTAACATTCTTTGCAATATTTTGAATTGATTTCACATTATCTGATCTGATCTAAGTTGTCACATCTTCAATGATCTTGTTCTCAGTCATAGTGTGTAAGATCTCAAGTAATCACATATCTATCATCTGCAGCAAATTCAATAACTCATTTAGCTTTTTCGTGATTTCATCATTATTTTCAAAATCATGAATCTGAGATTAGTTGACTATATCGATGTACGCGAAATCGATTATTTGCAAAAGCGTTGTAAATGTCATCTCTTTGACTTGTATCTTCGCTTAATATGCAAGTAGATGATTTCACTCATCAGAGAACTGAGCTTTGCAATAGTCTGACACAGCTGCTAGAAAGATTCTGTAAACTGACTTTTTACAATCTTCAATCTTGAGTTAGATCAATTGTGTGTGCTTGACTGATCTCAAAGCAAATACGCTGATACTTTTTTAACATTTTGACAGAACATCAAAGTCTGACTTGATTGATTAAACTGTCATCATACTCGAATTGCAAGAACACATTGAATGTAATCTTTGAAATTGAAAATCTTTGTTGACTTGCAAGATCAAAGATCAAGAAACACTCAGTATGTATGAAGAGATTGTGAGCATCGCATTTTGCAGTAAAGAAAATGAGTCGTGTGCTTTATATGAAAAGTAGATAGAAAGATTTCATTCTTGTGATTGTATAATGACATTGTCTTGCAAAATCTTTCTTTTCATTCAACGCAATTGCTGTTAGAAGTTTGATGTTGTGATTTGCAAGTTCTTGAACAAATGCAAAGTATTCAATGATAGAAAGTTTTTCTCATGTTCATGAGTTGATGATGTTGAGCGTGATGTCAAAGTTCATTGATCAACATGACATGAACATTTAAGATCTTCAATCATATTGAGTATTTATTTACTATCTTTGAAGAGACAAGATTACTCAGACTTTCTACAACTTACGACAAAAGTAGCTTTAAAATCTTGCAGAAGATGATTTCTTTTGCAAATAAATACTTTGCAGCTTTGTTAAAATATGACAATTGAATAACTCTAGCTTGCATATTTCATTTCATGCAAAAAACATAAAGAAAACATTCTTGCAAGATTTAGACATATGCAATCATGAAGATATCAAGAGACGCGATCAGAATGATCTCATTGAGTCAATTCATCACATGCACTAATGTGATGAGTGATTGATGATGAAGCGCAAGATTGAGCAGTAAAACTCTTTGTTAATGATGAGCAGAGCAAGACAGTTACTTAAATACAAGTGATAATGTCTTGTATGTTTCAATGAGCTGTATATAGTCATGATTCTAGCTATATATATATAATATATAAAGAAGACATTTCATCTTTTAATGTGCAATTTTGATGATTGAGTTCTCATAGCTTCTGATGAGATGATGTTTCAAAGTCAATCTGTCATTTTCGTGAGTTTGACTGATGTATGATTCATTGAACTGCGAGACAGATTCATTGAACTCATGATGTTTGCTTTGATGTCATTAATCATCATGTAGTCTTCAAGATGTATGAAAGTCATTGAGTTTAACATTCTCAATCACATTTAATATCTTAATGACAATCGCTTGAAAATCATAAAACTCGACTATTGTGATCATGACGAAGCAAAGTGCATCTGTGTCTTCTTCAGTCAAGCAACTACATCATTGATCTTGTTGATAATCAATTGCAATGATTGTAATCAGTACGCTCTTCAAGTCAAAATCTTTGCAAATGACTTTCATGAGTTTAGATCTTGCAGATTGTGACTTTTGTATTTGCAATGATGAGTTTTAAGTGAATCATCATCACAAAACGTGAATTACTCATGTTGATGCAAATTTGCAAATGAGCGAGCTGACACTCAATTTTCAAACATTAGAAGTTAAGTCAACTTTTGAGTCAAAGTATGATATAAATGAAGTATCACACGTTCTTTGCATGCATCAACAACGTCTCTTCTCTTTTCTGAGAAAACATTTCTATATTCTTGTACTTCAAATCTTCATTGATTGCGTTCACGTTTACATCATCTGCAGTATGTAAATGTCTGACAAGTATGAAGAGACTTTTCGAGTGCACATTTTCATGTAGATGACTCAAACTTTGAGATTCATGATTTTTGAGAAAAGCGCACTTTTCTTACTTGTAGTCTTTCATCTATCTCTTTTCATGATTAATATTAGTGATGTAATAGAAGCGTGATTTTGAGTTGTGAGATTACTGACGTTTGATAAACATTCTTATTACTTTAATGAGTGAAGTTTTCTAGACTCTGCTGCATTTCATAGATGCAGAATGATTGTAGCTGAGATCAATATAAATGAACATTGTTGTTGATTTATGAAATGATACTGCGTCTGCTTCTTCAGATCATTGTTGATCTGCACACATTCAGACACAATGTTGATTGAGTAATCATGATTTTCTTAATGAGCTATTTGAATGAATCTATTTGAAAGAACGAAAATGAGAATCTGTGATTATGCTTGAGCAGTGTTGTCTGTGTCGTTGAAGATTTGTTGAATCATCAAAGCAATATTTGCAACATCATCAAGAATCACAAAGCTTAGTGTTAATTATATAAATTTTTTCATGATCTCAATAAGTTTTGATGAATATATCAGTGAATGTCAAAGAAGAAAGAGTGAATACAACTATCTATAATACAGACTGATAAACTAGTAATACATCACGCTTTCTTGATGCACATGTATGAAGTGATGTGATCTATGCGCAGTCGTCGTTTTTCATTCTATCACTGAATTCAATGTGATCATCTTCATCATTATCATCGTTCTCAATATCTTTGATTAATTCTTTAACTTGAAATGTTTTGAGCTTCAATGTCATGTTCATTAAATACGCTTGATGATTCTGTCTGTTGTATATCAGCATCTCGATCTGCAAATCTACGCAGCGCAAGTCATAAGTGATAGTCTTCTCATATTATTTAAGATGATTGACTCTCTTCTCAATCTGTGCTTGATTTTTCTTCATTCATTTTGAATCAATCTGAACTAGTCTCTTGACTCTGTGTAGATTGTAATCAACATCGATTAATTTGATAGTGTCAATGATAAAGCATAATGACTTTTCATTTGAATACTTCTGCAGTTTTTTCAAGTTTTCTTGAAACAATCAAACTATGTTCATCACTTTAGATTTGAACAATTTTGAAGTTATCAAAGTCATTGAAACTTTAAGAACAAGTCAAAGGTACTACATAATTAGATGTTAGCAATCATGTTGAACATGTTTTCTCTCACTATGTGCATGATAAATTTTAAGAACGACATTAACAGAAAGTAAAGACTTTGTCACTTACTCAATAAAGAATAAGTACATTTGTAGAACTCATGATACAAAATACAGTTTTCTCGTTCTTGTCTTAGACATGATTAATGAGTTTGTTGATTGCTTTGATCTTGATACAATTCATCTTGAAGATAATCTCAAGAATGTGCTTCTCATAGAAAGACTTAACTCTCTTCAAGTCGTAGAGATGATCTGTTTCAAAGCAAACATATTTTTTCTTTCAATCTTCTTCTTCAGAGAACACAAGTAACTGTATCTCTGAAAGTTGTTCAAGACGCGAAAATGTGCTAAGTACTTTAAGTCAACGAACTTTCATTATTTAATTGTTGATGTTGATTTAAGATTGATCTCCAATGCATTTTTGTGCTCTTCACTTTTATGTTTTTCTATCTTTATTCTTTTGAAGTTGTTCAGTGATTGTCATCACTGAGAAATTGACAAGTTCATTGAACATTGATGAAAGTTTGCAATCAACATCTTGATGTTTATTCAATTTCACATCTGTAAGAAAAGAGTTGAAAAACTTCGATAGATTAACATCACGTCGTAATCATAGTGTGTTGCACATGATTTCTAGCTCTTTGATGTACTTTTTAATGATTTGATGATCTTTCTCTTGAAGATTAATGATTTTCATATGTATTTTGTTCATCTTTTTCCAATTTTTGTATGTACAGTATATCAAATTGACTCAATGAGCTTCTTTTTCTTTTCATCTTGATTCATGATGATTTATCATTGAATCTGTCATCAGCATGTTCACTCATGTCATAATTTGTATGAGAGATCGTTCGAAGAATGTATTTGTAACAAATCACTTACAAGATTTTTCATTCATGTTCTTAAACAGATTGATGATTTTGAATGTCTGAATCATCTTTCTATGCATCTTATCTGCAATCAGTCAATCTCATTTTATATCTCAGAGCTGTCATATCAACTGTGATTGTTTTAATCTAGAAGTTGCTCTTTCAAATTAATATCAATTTTTTATTAATGCTGCAACGCAAGTCTTGTACATGTTTATCATGATTATACATATGAGACTAGAACTAGCTTGCTCTTGTTCTACTAGAAAATCTCTATCTGTTTATGTTAATCTGATGACTAGCGCGTTCATCTTTGCATCACAATATGCGTGATGAATCTGTCAATGTAATAAATTATTGTTCTTGTCAAGAAGAATTCAAATCTTCTTTAGTCAGTTAATGATCAAGACTGATGAAACAATAACTAGATTGACAAATTTTAATAATATGAGATGTGCAGATGAGCTTGCATTCACACATGAACACTCAATTCTCAACTTGTTATTGAAAGAGCACTTTGCATCTCTAGACTGAAATGTATTGAGAGTGTCTTCTTTCAGATATTCATTGAACTTCTTCTCATAATGAGCATTGTTGATCTCATTATGTGCTATGTGCAATAGATGATTCAGACAAATCAATTCAAGCATCTTTATTGTTTTATCAATAAATTAGCATGCTTCATTCTTAATCTTGCTGACATTCATGTTTATCTTTTCAAGACTCATATCATCAATATTAAATTCTCTCTTCATGAAAATTTTCGTCTCAAACATCATAAAAATCTCAAAAGTCTAATATAAAAAGAGTGACGTGTTCATTCTCTGCAAATGTATGCATGACTGAGATTCAACATGATTAAAATCATGCAGAAACAATTAAGCATAATTTCGTCATCTGTTTTCTTCATGAAGATGCTTTGTAACAATCAATGATATCTTCGTCATGAGTCTGTTCAATCTTGTTAGTCAAGAAACAAGATCAACTTCGATATTTTAATCATTTCATGTAATGCTTTTTCAAATTCTGCTCATTATCTTTATCATCATTGAGATTCATGTTTGATCGTGCATGATTTGACTTTCTTGCAAGATCTTCTGTAACTGAATGATCGAAGATCATTGTGTTCTGTTGAGATTTCATCTGCTGAGATGAAAATGATACAGTTGCTTCATGTTGTTCAATTTAACTCGTTGAATCTTGATGTGAGCTGATAATTTTGTTTTTCTTCAATGAAGAACTATCATACTTCAATTCTGAACTTATGTTTATTGACTGATCAACATATGAAGCTGAAATGTTAGACTTATTCAAAACTGACGTTGACATGTCGTTCTCTTGAGTCTGCATCTTGTTGTCAGACTTTCATCACTTTGAATGCAATGATTCAGAACTTTCATCATTCTCTGTAAAGATCACTTGTCATTAGTCTGTCATTCATACACATACTTCATTAACTTATCATAAGACAATGTTTGATCAGTTAATGTGACGCTTGTTGCATATTTCTTTGAATGATTAAATCTTGATCGCTTTCATGAAAAGATTAAAAGTGTGTGAATCTTGTTCATGAGATCTTCACTCTTGTCAATTCAACGTTGCTACTATACACATCTTTTCAATCTATTGACTTTCAATGCAACATTAACTATTGACGTGTTGATCTTGTTCATTGTTGAAATCACTGTCTTGTTTGCTCTGACTTCTTTCATGTCTTTAAGTTTGAATTGCTGTTGATCTAGTATATGAACTACTTGATTCTCGTTCGTGAAATCTTCACTCATCATCAGTTCGTTGTGAATGTACACACTTCATAAATTTACTAAATCTTGCTGCATCATCAGTTGAGTTAACATTATTCTTCATTGTAATCAGAACAGCTGTGTCACTTGCATTGCTCTCTTTCATGCTAATGACTGTTGACTGCTCTTGAACATGAGTAGAGTTTATTTGATTCTGCTCTATGAAATCTAAACTTCTTGTCAATCTTTATTAATATACATGATCTATTGAATTATCAATTGTCATTTCATGATTGATTGATAATGTGTTGATCTCATTTCTTTGATTTGTTACTTTGTTAATCTTTTCGCTTTTGTTAACATCAATGAATCTCATGTGCTCTTGATGAGAAGCTGAGATTGATGAAGTTTTGTCTGTGAGTTCTGCACTGATTATTAATTCATTGTTTACATACATGTGTTTCTGATCTATCAGAGTATGATGTAACGCGAATCACATTAAAGCGAGCAGCATGATTAAATCGATTCAAGACATCGCGTAATGCAGCTCAAAAAGTTCTGTCTGAATTTATTTTCAAGATCTCGTCATCTGTGATGTAGATGATAATGTTCATCTCAGTGTAACTGATGTCATCTTTGAGAATTTCAATTCACATCTTAAACAAAACATTATAAAATCGATTTCTGTCATCATGTAAATCATGATCAAGTACATCTTCAATTAAAGTCAAGCTCATTTTCGAAATTTCTTTTGAAGTGATCAGATTTGAGTGTGAATTCATCATTGCATGAAGTTCAACGTTTTTGAATGTGCTGATGAATGACATGACTTCTTGTGACTGTGAAAACTCAGATGCAGATGATGTTCATTGAATCTTTACAATCTTGTGTATGATGATGAGTGATTGATCATCTGAAAATAATGTAAAACTAGTTTGTATGTGAGTGAAAGATGTATTGATCTTTTTGATGCATCTCTGTTCAGAGCATCTTCTGTTGTAAAGCATTCATTGAATTACAGCGACTAAAATGTTGAAAATTTAATTTGTTTTATTATCATCAAACATAAGCATATTGATCTTGTACAGAAATGATGTTAATTGCTCATTAATGATAATTGACTTTTCATTAGATCTAATGTGCTTGAGTGTAGATGTGTGCTTTTCAATTCATTGCTCAGCTTGATTTGTTAAATTCTTCAGCTGATATTTATCAATGTTTAAGATTCTAAGAATCTTTATCATGTTTCTGAAAGTTGAACACTCATCATCAAGTTGAGAATTCTGATATCTGATAGTGATATTTTTTTTGAGACGTAAGCTAGTCATTATGATGAGTCAATAAAATCAGTTCAATAAAATAGATGATGATGATGAAATATTAATGCTGCTATTCAACTATGTGAGATGAGTTGACGTGATAAACTAGATGCATACTTGACTGATGTTAAATATGCAAATTTAATCAATTAAGATTAAGTTCAATGAACATATCTTAATCTTAATGATGATGCTCATTGAAAGAGACATATGATGTTAGATCATAATTTTATGTGATTATAAAAGCAAATTGAAAGACTCACATCAAGTATGATGAGCAGATGAATGAAAGATTAAGTTGTATTACATGCAGTGAATGTGATACTGTAGAAGTTGAAACATAATGAATTTACTTTAGCTTACGTTGAAGATCTGCGCTCACATGATGCGCATAACAGCTTAAAGACTAAGCTAGTCTATTGTTGATTGAAGTGTATTGTATTTGCAAGTTGTTATGTCTGTATTTCAGTATGTATTACACAGTGATCAGTGTTTCAATCTCTTTGACAGACTTGAACTAGCAGCAGACAAAGAATTTAAACATTGAAAAAGAATGTTGTCTTCTGTGAAACATGTTTATCAATTGATAAATACTGTTTCTTGATCAGATTTATTTTCTTGCAATGCTTGCTCTTCTGCGAAATTTGTTGCAGAAGCTTTGTTCATGTTTCAATGATGCTCTTACTCTTCTGCAAAATTTGTTGCTTGATCTTCGCTTGCATCTTGATGATGCTCTTGCTCTTCTGCAGAGTTTATTGCTTAATCTTCGCTTGCATTCTGATGATGCTTTTGCTTTTCTGCAGAGTTCATTACTTAATCTTCGCTTGCATTCTGATGATGCTCTTGCTCTTCTGCAGAATTTATTGCTTGATCTTCACTTGCATTTTAATGATGTTCTTGCTCTTCTGCAGAATTTATTGCTTGATCTTCGCTTGTGTTCTGATGATGCTTTTGCTCTTCTGAAAGATTTATTACTTGATTTTCGCTCATGTTCTGATGATGCTCTTGCTCTTCTGAAGAGTTTGTTGCTTGATTTTCGCTTGCATATCAAGCTTTATTCTCGTTTCATTGTGACTCTTGCTCTTGAAATTGACGCTCTGTTTTCATGAAATCGATAAATTCTTGTTGACTAGAGTATTTCTTGTAAACTTTGTTGATCAAGAACAGATTTTAAACATGTTGTATCATGTGTAAATTACAAGCATAATCATGCTGAAATTCATCATAGTTACATAACATAACAAATGAGTCGCAAGCATGATTACAGACAGTCAGAAAATGATTGAATTGAGACATGAAGTCAAGTTTCTTGATTCTCATCATACATAGAATGATGACAGAAGCTTCTTCATCTTGAAAAGAATGAATCATGTATGCTTTAACATTTTGAACTTTCGAGTCTGAAACTAAACTTCTCTTCAATAGCTAAACTTGTGCAGTATATTCTGTGAGAATGATGATGTTCTTAACAGATATCTCGACTTCAGCGTAAATCTTGACTAGCTTGATTGCTACAATGACTTCAATCTCATTCTGCTTGAACTAAGATGCATCGATTCTTATGTTGATTTCATTGACATTGAGAAATGTCAATGATCATTTTATTTTGCAAAAGCTCTTCAATATAATGATTATGATAGTCATATTGAATTGAAGTGAAGAGTCAACTGAGAACTGCATTTGAGCTTTGTATCAGACAGTGAATACAATGTCATCTATGATGAGAATTGCGTGATACTGTTCAGTGAGAAGCATATGAAAGTATTTAAGCATAATCAAATGTTCAAATAGACTTCTGTTTATATAATGCGTGAAGCAATTATTCTTGATGTCTTCTTTCATCAATTGAAGTTGCTCATCATCATTGAACATATGCATCAAATTGTTGCTGTGAATCATAGCAATAAAGATCTTTGCGTTCTCGATTCTTGCAACTTTCTGAACGACAGTATGATCTTCTTTGAATTTTTTTAGCATAATAGTGTTGAAGTTGATCAGCGTGCAGACAACAACGCTCACGTTATGCTCAAGAATATTCACACTTAGCTCAATCTCAATGCGCTGAAAGAATTCTTGATCTTTCATGTTGAGAGTTTTTCTCATCTCGATTCTTTGAAAGTATGAGCAGAAAGTCTTAATAACAACGTCATGCTCAGTCTCATTGTTCATTCTATTAAGCTTGACATTGATAATTCTCTGAAGCATACGACGTTTGAATTCATGATCTCGCTTCAAGAATTGACGTGTGACATGAAAATTAAGATCTTTGTAATTCATATTGAATGAATTCTCATTGCTTTTGAAATCTTCGTGAGTCATATTGACTTCTTCATTGTTGATTTGTACAATTGAAGAATCTTGTGCCTAATGCTGCTTGTCACTCTGTTCACTCTGTTCACTCTGTTGACTTTGAGATTGCATTTTATTCATTGAATAATTGCTTAAACTCATGACTTTTAGAAGCAGAGTGTCAAGACTGATCTGATGCAATTTGTATCAATGATTTTTAATGTCATGTAAAGTTTTCTTGCTCTGATCGATAATTTGATGTGTCAGCTAATCATAGAAGACATCAGATAACTCGTGAGAGACATTTCATCATTGTCGAGCGAGATTGTTGTTTACTGAGTGAGACGCGTGACTGTCTTGAGCGACTATCTGACGTTCAGTAAACTGCAAGTGAAAATGAATGATCTTTTTATTTATCAGAATGATGTCTTTATTTTTCAGTCGTTGAAGCTATTCATTCAGTTTGAGAATGAATGTATCAGCTGTGTTGTTGAACAAACTCAGCACTTTGACTTTCTTGCTCAGCTTTAAAAGTAACATTGTGATAACGACATTCATTAATTTCTTTTCGTTTTCAAAGAGTTTCTTGATAAGATCAAAATCGTTAGAGAGATTCTGAAGATATTGCATGATTGACATCTGAAACTTATTCAGCTCGATATTTTACTCAGCAAAAGTAATCGAGAGATTCAAGTCTTTGAAGAGAATTGATGTGAATTTGATATGAAGATTCTGACTCAGTATAATATCGTAAAAGCGATCGTTGTATTCATAATATTTCTCGTCAATATGAGCAGAATTAAGAATTCTGATTGTCGCTATTTTGATTCTGTCGAGCTTATCAGACATGATTGAATGAACTGAAATCACATTTGATGCATTGAAAAGACAATACTAAAGTACTTGTTTATCATCATTCTGTTGCTTACGTCTGCGAAGATCGAACGTTAATTTCAACTCAATTGAGCTTCAATCTGTCTTGATGAGAGAATGATGAAAAGTTACGCTCACATCTATCATGTTGAAGAAAATAAATGATTTAACAAGAATGATAGCAGTTCACTTGTCATCATTGATCTGCACTTCAAAGTGATTCTTCAAGTCAAATTGATAGTTGAAGTGATTGAAAAAACACAGCAAATCAACATACTTCTTGTCTGTTCTTGTGAATGTAATGAGTGCACGCAACTCGCAGAGCAATGTTTGAGTCTTTGCAATCAGTGCTCGCTGTGTCTTCATTGACTATAGTCTAAAGAAATCTTTGATAAGTCAGCACTTTTTGTCATTGCGATAAGTGCGTCGATATGATAGATAAATAGTTAAACGATTCTTCTTTGAAGTCACTTGTTTTACTTGAATGATATGCTTGTGATTTTTAGATTGACTGAATCACATGTTGAACACTGAAAAGTCTCACTTTATTCTGATGTTACTGTTGAATTTTCAATACTGATTCAAAAACATATCTTGTTCAATCATTAAAATGAAGATCTTCAGCTTGACTGTGCAATCTTCTGACAAATCAAAGACTTTTTTGAGTGTGTTCTCTATATTCTGAAGAACTGATAAATCTTCATGATTCTCAAGCAGAATCAACTGAGTATGAGTTGAAATCAATCTGAAGATAAATTCAAGAAAAGTCATTCATTCATCTCGACGCAGATTCTTGATCTTTAAATCATTGATGTTGTGTGTGAAAAACATGAATTCAAGATAAGAAGTGTGCAACAGAGACATGTTTGAATAGTTTGCAATGATAACTTCGCGAATGTCAGAATTTGAATGTAAGCGAAAGACTCAGTTATGTAAGATGTCATGAACAGAAAGACAGCTCTTGAATAACAATGATGTGACTTGATGTAATTTAATGTCAAAGCGAATGCTGAATGTTTAGTTCATCAAGATCTTCGTCACAATCTTGCAAGTAACATAAAGACTTTCATTTAAAGAATCGAATGCATCAATTGCTGATTCAACTACTTTATTGATTTCAAAAATAATCTTAACTTGAAAGATGACAAATTTAATGCTCTGATGCTCAGCTAAATCTGCTTTCTGCATCATCTTCTCATTATTCAAGATGAAGATAGTGAAATTGTCATTCTTAAGCTTCATTATCTGAGATGTGTGATACATGATATCAGTCGCTGCATCTTTATCTGTTGATATCGCTTTGAACTTTTCTTTGAACATCATGATGAAATGTTTGTCAAAAGACATAGAGTAATGATGTGAAATGATGTTAAGCTGTTAAATGTGAAAAAGCAATAAGAAGCAGTGAGATTGTAGAATGTACAACGATAAAATAAGATGAGATTGCAAAATGTTGAATTCTATACTGATGTGAATCTAAACTGAATGATTGATCTTAACAGTTGCAGCTCGAATTAAGATTGTTATCTAATTGTGATGAAAGATAGAAAGTGAGATAAAGTTGCAGAATGTAAAATTCTAGACTGATGTGAATTAAAGTTGAAAGATTGATCTTGATGATCACAGCTTGAATTGAGATTATTATCTGATTGTGATGAAAGTTAGAAAGTCTCTAAGATGAAAATGATTCTGATTTAACTGTTATGATATCTTGAAAGTTGAGTTTCTTAAAAAAGCACACACTCGAATAAAGTGAGTAAGATCTTGTTGATGAATTGTATTCTTCTATTAAATATAATTAAAATAATAGAAGTGTTGATCTCAATTTTGATACGATGATTATTTTTCATTCATAAAACAACAAAGTTGTTATTCATCTTTTATTGAATCATGCTTATCTACATTGTATTCTTCACTATATTCAAGCTAATAATATAGTAGAAATGATACAGTAAATATTGTTTGCATTTTTATCGCTTATCATGTTTCGCTCTGAGACATGAGCAAACAAGCTGCATCGTAAACATCTCAGTCACATCTTCATCAATCTGCATATTCTTCATGTTAAGTCTTTCTGCAATGATCATTTGTCAACTTTCGTGACTATACTGAGAACGTTCTTCGAGACGAATAAATCAATTCATAGTGAAAATATAATATGTATCTTCATAATTCAATCAGAATCTGTCAAGATAGTCAGTCATTTATATTGAATCGAGATTTTCTTTGCTTAGAAAGTATAACTAATCATTTTCTAGCATCATAATGTCTGTTAACAAAATCAGTATTGCATTGCAAGTCATAATGCTTTCAAACAAATCTGTCTGTCACTTTCACTGTTGCAATTCATGAGAATGTGATAGCAAGCGCTTTCATAAGAGCATCACGAATCACAGCAATTCATTTATTGTCAGTGAGCAGATCAATCATGTAGTTCAATCAAGATGTGTTGCATCTACTCATTTAATGATTGCATAACTTTCACATTACTATCAATCACTTTCTGAATACAGTCGCGAAGATAAGCACTCTGTTTGAAGTCTCTCATGAGTAGCACAGCTTTAACATTTTGTTGTGAAAATTACATTCAAGCGTTTGATGATGCAAATCATAGTTCACATGATTGAAAAATGAGATGATGATCATCATAGAATTATTGAAATGTGATGTCGTTGTTGATTTGACAGCAGAAAAAGTCAAGAAATTTTCTTTAAATCAAGATGCTAGAGAACGACATTCTTAAATTAAAGCAGATTCAAAGAATCACTATTCAAGTTCATTGAATCTTATGCACTCCAATTTTTCAAACGTATTGCATAATTTTACTTTCTTCTCAATCGCTCTTTGCATTACTTGTGACTTAATAGACATTAAATAACACTATCATGAAGATAGTGTCGACTGAATGCATATGAAACATCACGATTAGTGCTAAACAAGCTTTCACTACTCAACATGTTAAAAGATGAAGAAATACTACTTTTGAACTTCATTCATCTCTTGAATCTGTTGAAAAAGGAGTCATAAAGAGAATATTGAATGTTTCGAAGCAAACAAATAGAACAGAGTCGTAAGACAAACAGTTTAATTTGAAAGACATCAAGTATCTTTTTAAAAATACTGTTTTATTTATTGATTTGAACTCACGACTCAAACATGATACACAGCATCGATTCAAGCAGATCTTGAGTGTCAACAATAACAGTTGAAAGAACAGAATTGATCTTGAAATATATGATGAAGAAATAAATGAGAACATGATTGAGAAGTCTGTAAACTTTCATGATGATGATTCAGATGTATATGATCTGTCTTACGTTGTAAACTGAACAATCGTACTTGATGATAGAAAGATTTCACACGACTCAGATACAAAAGTATTCAATCATGCAAATGAGTTTGACTTTGAGCTTTGACATAACGATCAATCTTGTTTGATCTTCGACTGATGTATCAACTGAAACTACACGCATTTTTCGCTTTGCAATCAAACTATTGTTCATTGCTTCAATCAATCAATCAAGATGATAAAAATGTTGAAGAGATGCAACGACTGAAGAGATCTGAAGAATATACTGTTTCATTTGCAAAATAATGACAAGAGAGAGTTCATCATCGAATTGATCAGTTCATGAACTCGCAAAGATCTCAGCAATTATATCACAAATGATGAAACTTCTTTTGAGTTCAAAGTATCAAGAAAAGACAGAAAGATACAAGTGTTAAGAGATGAAATCTTAATTATCATTTTAAATTACTTCTTCTGTGTATCAGCTAACTGATTGCTTTCGTTCAGATCAGCGATATCACTCATGCAAAGCATTTAAAGAACAAACATAAGAAGCATTTGCAGAGAGACGAGTCATACATACTTGATCTTCTTACTTGTTGACAATGTTGTCATGAGCAGTGTAAAAACTTCACTTGCATCTGTTATCATCAAGATATAAATTATTCTCATAAA